>WNGJ01002360.1_pt1 | contig 19019 bp, 16 predicted proteins | sample 5400611 | NCBI WGS metagenome assembly WNGJ01 (sample SAMN13153375, study PRJNA577476) | soil metagenome | isolation source: 40 cm soil or saprolite under Garry oak tree replicate 1 | place: USA:California | collected 2016-06-15 | reverse complement strand
GCTGACCCAGCTCGGCCTCGAGCCGCGTGAGCCGCTCGCGCTCCGATTCGAGCATGCGCGTGACGGGAATGCCGGTCCACTTGGCGACGATCTCGGCGATGTCCTCGGCGTCGACTTCTTCCTTGAGATACTTGCCGCGCTTCTGGATCTCGCCGAGCCGCCGCTCGGCGTCTGCGATCTCCTTCTCCAGCGCCGGGAGCTTCCCGTAGCGGATCTCGGCGGCTTTCTGGAGGTCGCCGCGCCGCGTGGCCTGATCGACCTCACTCCGCAGCTGCTCGAGCTCCGCCTTTTTCGCCTGGAGTCCCGAGATGACCTCTTTCTCCGCCTGCCACTGCGCTTTCATCACGTTGGACCGGTCGCGCAGCTCTTTCAGCTCCTCCTCCACGCGCGCCCGGCGCTCCTTGGAGGCCTTGTCCTTTTCCTTCGCGAGGGCGGCGAGCTCGATCTGATGCTGCACGATCTTGCGCTCCACCTCGTCGATCTCCTGAGGCAACGAGTCGATCTCGATGCGCAGCCGGCTCGCGGCTTCGTCCACGAGGTCGATCGCCTTGTCCGGGAGGAAGCGATCGCCGATGTAGCGGTGTGACAGCGTCGCCGCGGCCACGAGCGCGTTGTCGGTGATGCGCACGCCGTGATGCACTTCGTAGCGCTCCTTGAGGCCGCGCAGGATGGCGATCGCGTCCTCGACCGACGGCTCGCCGACGTACACCGGCTGGAACCGCCGCTCGAGCGCCGCGTCCTTCTCAATGTGCTTGCGGTATTCGTCCAGCGTGGTGGCGCCGACGACGTGCAGCTCCCCCCGCGCGAGCGCGGGCTTCAGCATGTTCGAGGCGTCCACCGCGCCTTCGGCCGCACCCGCGCCGACCAGCGTGTGCAGCTCGTCGATGAAGACGATGTAGCGCCCTTCGGCGCTCGTGATCTCCTTCAACACCGCCTTCAGGCGCTCCTCGAACTCGCCGCGGTACTTGGTCCCGGCGATGAGCGCGCCCAGGTCGAGCGCGACCAGGTGTTTGTTCTTGAGCGAGTCCGGGACGTCGCCATTCACGATCCGCTGCGCCAAGCCTTCGACGATGGCGGTCTTGCCGACGCCCGGCTCTCCGATGAGCACCGGGTTGTTCTTGGTGCGGCGCGACAGCACCTGCATGACTCGGCGGATCTCTTCATCGCGGCCGATCACGGGGTCGAGCTTCGTCTTGCGAGCCTGCTCGGTGAGATCGCGCGTGAACCGCTCGAGCGCCTGGTACTTCTGCTCGGGCTCCTGGTCGGTGACGCGATGCGAGCCGCGCACTCCCGCCAGCGCGGCAAGCAGATCGTCGCGGGAGACGCCCGCGGCGGAGAGCAGCTGCTTCGCGGTCGTGCCCTTTTCTTCGGCGAGCGCGAGCAGCAAGTGCTCGGTCGAGACGTAGGCGTCCCCCAGCGCCTTCGCCTCTTCGTCCGCACGATCGAGGCCCCGCGTCACTTCGCGCGACAGCGTCGGCTCGGCGGCGGCGCCTTGCTGGGTCGGGAATCGCTCCAGCTCGCGCTCGGTGTCGGCCTTGAGCTGGGCGACGTTCAAGCCGGCCTTCTGGAGCAGCGGGACGACGATACCGTCGTCCTGGGAGAGGAGGGCGTGGAACAGGTGAGCGTCGTTCACAACGGGGTTGCCGCGCGTCCGCGCCAGCGTCCCCGCCTGCTGCAAAGCCTCCGCCGCCTTAACCGTCAAACGCTCGGGTCTAATCATGGCGCCGGCGGACTAGGCAACCTCCGTGCCCGGGAAAAATGCCGAAGTGGCAGAAGGGGCGGTAAGGGGCGGGCGGAGGCGGTAAGGGGCGGTAACCGCCTCCTACCGCCAGCCGCTCTCAGAATCGCAACTGCGCGGTCAGCCCCGTTCCGCCCCGCCCGTCGAGCCACGGGGCCAGGCTCAGACTGGACAGCGTCCGAGGCTTGTGGGCGATGCGGTAGAGGCCCAATGCTGCCGACGCGGCGCCGACGCCGGCGTTGACGTAGCCGAGCGTGCGCCGCGACCCGGACTCGTCGAAGTTCGGCGCCCCAACCACGATTCCTGCCGCACCGGCCGCGATACCGAGCGCGCCGGCGAGCGGGCGTGCCAGGCCACTATGCAGAGAATTGAGTGCCACGGTGAGCACGTCCGCGCCGATGGACACGCCGGTGGCCGTCTTGTAGCCGGCGCTCGCGGCCCCGGTGGGGTTGTCGGGGCAGTTACAACCGAAACTGTAACAGGGTTCTTCGAAGCAGTAGGCAGGCTGAATGCGCGCTGCCTCCCCGAGCGTCAGGCCGTTGGCCTCGAGCCACTCGACGAGCTGGGGATCACGCTTGAGCTCCGGAACGCGTGCGTTGTTCGTGGTAGCCGCCACGCGCGCGACGAAATCCCCGCTCCCCGCCTGCTCGATCAGGTACGCCATCGCGCAGCGCGTGCCGTAGCGATCGATGAAATAGGGGACCCGCTCCCCGGGGAAGTCGGTGTTCTGGGGGAAGACGCCGCGCACCCAGTACTCGTGCAGCCGGTCGAGGTTGCGCAGCCGGGCCGCGCGCTGCGCGGGCGTCAGACTCGACACGTCCTTCGCCCGCAGCTCCCGCTCGGCGCTGTCGAGGTGAGCACGGATGCGGGCCGTTTCGGTGGCGCGGAAATCGAACGGGGCGCGAGCGCTCGACATCGCTGCAAGCGCGGCGAGCGCAACGGTGGCGAACAGGGAGAGCCTGGACATGGCGACCTCCTCATGCGGCGGGAAACACAACCGCCCCGGCGCAACGCGCCGAGGCGGTCAGTTCTTCGCTCACTTCATGACAACCATCTTTTTTGTGTACCGCGCGCCGTCGACGATGAGCTGATAGAGGTACACGCCCGACGCCGCCTGCTGGCCGGTCCGGCGGACGTTGCCGTCCCAATAGGCGCTGAACGTGCAACCCGCAGCATCCGAGCACGTCAGCTCGAGGTTGTCGAGCGGCTCGCCCGACCCCTGGAGAATGGGCACAGCCACGAGCTGCGCCAGCACGTTGTACACCTTCAGCGAAACCTTCGGCCGGTGACCGTTGGCGAACAAGTCGCTCCCGAGCGTAAACGGGATCGTGGTCGCCGGGTTGAACGGGTTCGGGTAATTCTGTTTGAGCTCAACTACCGGAGGGGGAGCCTGACCCCGTGCTTCGCTCACTCCCACCCCGGCCGCCCAAAGCCCGAGCCCCAAAATTGCCCAGGCGTGCTGCTTCATCCACAGTTCCTCGCGAACGAGACAGTTCCCTTACGCGCTCCTTGAAACGGGTCCCCTACTGTACACTACCCCAGAGGCTAACTTACGAACCCCCGGTTCCAGCTGTCAATCGTGCCAGCGTGCGTGCGTCGCCATCACGCCGCGTGATCCCCCGCCGATCCGCCCATTCGAGCAGCGGGATCAAGAACTTGCGGGTCAGCCCGAGCCGATCCCGCAGCACGGCAGGCGTCGCGGCCCCCACCTCCTGCAGCGCGGCCTCGAGCGCGCCCCGGAACCGCGCCAGCGCCTCGCGATCCGCGTAGCGCTCCTGGTCCACCGGCTCGATCAACCCAGCGCGGGCGAGGTGTGCGAGCAGCGCGCGAATCGGGCGTCCCGCGAACTCTCGCTCCAGCTCGGCGACCGTCGGCACCTCCCAGCGCGCCGCCACGAGCCGACCCAGCACGTCACCGCGGGCCGCCTCCGCCTGCGCGTCGAACGCAGGCCGCCACCCGATCACCCGGGCCACCCCCCCCTCCCACTCCCACACCCGGCTCGCCCGCCCTGCCTCGAGCACATGATCGAGCACCGCCGCTGGCGGCATGATCCCGGCCCCTGCCGCCGCCCGCAGCGCTTGCAGCGACATCCCGGGGTCGATCGGGTGCTCGGTGTGGTGGCGGCGCAACACCTCCGCCAGACGGCCCACAGCCGCAGTCACCGCCACCTGAGCGACGACGTACTCGCCACAGGTTACCACGGCCTCGCGCGTCCCGGCGATGACGCCTGTCACATCAGCGGGGCCCACACCCAGCCGCACCGCGAGGCCTCCGGCTGCTACCCCCCCGAGCCCCGCCTCCACCGCGAAGCGGGCCAGCCGCTCGACCGCAGGCTCTCCAGCCCTGAGCTGGCGATGCCGCAGCCGGGGCCCAGGCACGGGGGGAAGCGGATCGAGCACGACGCCCCCGCCGACCGTGGTGACCGGAGAAAAGGAGCGCAGCACAAACCGGTCCTCCCCCCGGGCGACGAGCGGGGACTCGAGCACGAAGCGCGCCACGCCGCGTTCGCCGGGAGCGATGGAGCGCACTTGCACGACTCGGGCCAGGACCTCCGCGGTGCCGAGGTGGACGCGCACTCGAGTCCGAGCGGCGAGCGGCTTACGCGCTGCGGGCAGCAGCTCCACGGCGGCGTCGAAGACCCGGGTTGCCGTCCACCCGGTCCCGGTCACTGCGACGTGGCCGCGGGCGAGCTCCGCCTTATCCACGCCGACCAGGGCCAGCGCGGTGCGTCGCCCCGGGACGGCCCGCTCCGCCGTTTGTCCGTGCACTTCGATCGAGCGCACGCGCGCGGTCCGGTCGAGCGGCAGCAGCCGGACCGAATCCCCCACCGCCACCGTGCCGCTCCAGGTGGAGCCCGTGACCACAGTGCCGGCGCCGGCGAGTGCGAACACGCGGTCGATCGGCAGCCGGAAGTAGTCGTTGACCGGACGGTCCGCCAGCCCGGCCGCGATGCGCCGCAGCGCCGCCCGCAGCTCGTCCAAACCCTCTCCTGAAAGCGCGGAGACAGCGACGGGAGCCTCCCACTGCATGCGGCTCGCCCGCAGCCGCTCGATCACTTCGCCCCGCACCAGCTCGAGCCACTCCGGCTCGGCCAGGTCACGCTTGGTGATCACCGGGATCCCCCGCGCGACGCCGAGCAGCTCGACGATCGCCAGGTGCTCCTCGGTCTGGGGCATGATTCCTTCATCGGCGGCGATCACGAGCAGGGCGACGTCGATCCCCGTGGCACCCGCGAGCATGTTCCGCACGAATCCCTCGTGACCTGGCACGTCCACGACGCTCGCCTGGATCCCCGGGTCGAGCGGCAAGGGCGCGAAGCCCAGGTCGATGGTGATCCCGCGGCGCTTTTCCTCCTCCCAGCGGTCCGTGTCCACCCCCGTCAACGCCTTGACGAGCGTCGTCTTGCCGTGGTCGATGTGGCCGGCGGTGCCGACTACGAAGCCCACGTTTGGCGCTCCCAGGAATCGACGGCGGTGAGCGACTCGACGCCCAGGTGATAACGGACGAATCGGGCGACGAGGCGGCGGTGGGCGGCGGCGTGCGGCGTGTCGAGTGCCGGCAAGCCGGCGGTCGGATCGTTGAGCGCGACCAGGTCGCGATAGTCCCCTGGGGGAAGGCGGGTGGGCGCCTGGGAGGGCGCGCAGCCGGGGCATAACACGCCTCCCTCCGCCGCGCTGAACGTCACGGGCCGGCCGTTGTCGAGCTCGATCGGGGTGCCGTCCCGCACGCACGCCGCAAGCGACGGCCCGAAGCCCAGCTGCGCAACGAGCACCCAGAGGGCCCGCACCGCCGCGGCGTCCACGGATCCGGGGCGGGCGGCGACGAGCAGATCGAGGCCGGCCGTGAGGGCATCGTAGGCAGCGGGGAGCGGCGGCCCGGGCGCCGTCTTGAGCATCACCTCCGCGAGGCCGGCCGCACCGGCAAACCGGGCGACATCGAGGGCCAGCCCGCGTCGCAGGTTCCCGACGTCGAAGGCCGCCAGCGTGTGCAGCTCGCGCGTGTCGCGGAAATACAGCTGCGCTTCGCCTTCGCTCAGGAACTCCAGTCCGGCGCCGAAGCGGCTCTTGGGGCGGGAGGCCCCCTTGGCGATCGCGCTCTGCACGCCCAGGTCGCGGGTGGCGAGGCGCACGACCTTGGAGGTCTCGCTGTAGCGGTAGGTCTGAAGCACGACTGCGGGCGTGAGGAGGAGGGGCATCGATTCACGGGATGAGAATCGTGGCCGCCGCCGACGGACACACGCCGACCAGGATCTGCCGGACGTCGTCGTAATCGGGGGGCGGCGACAGGATGTGCAGCACGCCGGGACCGCTGCAGTCGCCCTGATCGAAGGCGTACACGCGACCGGCCTCGTCGAGCGTCAGGGCGGCGACGCCGCTCGCGCCGTTCGGCACGATGCCGTTCGACGGGCCGCGCAGCAGCGTCCGCGTGGCCGTGTTCACCTCGAGGATGCCGGCCGCAAGCGAGGTGATGAGCAACCGCCCCGATGGGTGGTACACCGCCGCTCCGGGCGACTCGCCCAACCCGTTCACGACCACGCGCTCGACGCCGGCCACTGGATCGACGATCGACAGCTTGCCATCCGCACGGCCCGGGGCACCTGCGTCCACGACGTACAGCAGGCCGTCGGCGCCAAGCGTCGCACCGCCGGCGTTCGTGCCGGTGAGGGGGATCGAGTCCACTGCCGGTGGGGCGCCGGCGCTCGCCCGGAGCACCGTGATCCAGCTCGGGCCGGCGGGCGTGCCGCTCACGAGGTTGCCGTTGACCACATAGACGAACCCCCCCGTGACCACGATTGTGCGCGGGTACACGCCGACCGCAACGCTCGTGGTATCCCCGGTTTGCAGATTGACACGGGTGACGGTGTTGCGACTGGGGTTCGCGACCCAGGCGATGGAGTCGTTCTGGAACGCGACGCCGCCCTCCCCCGGACGGCCCGGGAGGCGTCGCGTGGTGACGGCCGGCGGAGTGCCATTCGAGAAATCGAGCACCGCGAGCGAGGCGGAGTCGCCGGCGGGCGCCGCGAGCCGGCCGCCCAGCACCGCGACACGGCGGGGAGTGGAGCCGGCGGGAGGGACGGGCACCGACGAGATCACGTGATCGTCCACGGCAACGAGCGACAGGGTGCCGCTGACCGTGTTGACCGAGATCACGACCTGGCCGGCGGACGTGGTCTGTTCGAGCGCGTCGCTGCACGCCGCCAGCGCCACTAGACCAAGCATCGCCGCGCGCCGCATCCGGCGAAAGCTAATACGCGAGGCCCAGCCGTGCCCCCACGAAGATGGTACGCCGGCGCGCCGGGAAATTCTTCACCTCTTCGTACGCGTGGTCGAGCAGGTTCTCGACCCGGGCCGAGACGCCGAGCCCGGGCGCGGTCCCACGCCGGACGACGTCCCACTGGGCGGCCCCATCGACGCGGGCGTATGGGGGAAGGGTCACGCGGGGAAACGGGAAGGTCGAAAAGTCCTGATCCCAGCGCTCGCCCACATACGTGACCGCGAGGGAGACTGCACCGCGCGCCCCACGGTAGGCGGCGTCGAGGCGCCCTGAGTGCTCCGGGCGGCGGATCAGCGGCTTGCCCTGGGCGAGCGTGGCGCCTGACGTCGAGTCGAAGCCGGTGTTCGTGACGTCCGTCGCCAGGTGCGTGTAGCTCATGCCGAGCCACAGAGGTCCGAGCCGGGCGGCGTGGATACCCAGTTCAACGCCGTTCGCGCTCGCGCCCGCCACATTGGCGTAGTTCGGAGTGCCGAAGGGGGCGGCGGGATTGTAGTCGATCATGTCGCGGAACCGCTGGGCGAAATACGTCGCGGAGAGGCTGACGCGACCACGCGCGAGGCGTTCCTCCCCCGCCACCTCCCAGCTGGCTGAGTGCTCGGGCCTGAGATCGGGATTACCCACGGCGTAGCCCGTGGAATAGTTCTCGACGAACGAGGGCTCCCGGAACGCGTTGCCGGCCGTAGCGCGAAGGCGCGTATTCGAGGCAACCCGGAAGACGGCGCCGAGCCGGTACGTCACGAAGGTGCCGAAGCGCTGGTTGTCCTCCACGCGTACGCCGGTCGTCAAGGATAGCCGCGCGACCTCGGCGACGGCTTGGGCGTACGCCGCGCGGTTCCAGCGCGACGTGTCGACGGGCGGCGCGCTGCAATCTCCGAACCTCGTGGCGCAGACGTCGAAGCTCCGGTCGTGCTCCTGCTCCACCGCGATCCCGGTCGTGACCACGGTGCGCTCGCGCACGGTTACGTTCGCGCGCAAGTCGGCGCTCGAGCGGCGGATATTGTCGAGGCTTCGGAACACCGAGCTGTCGGCTGCGCTGTCCGGCCGGTTGTCGTACCCCCCCTCCGCCTCGGAGCTGGCGAGCAGCAGGCGTGCCTCGACACGCTCGCCGAGACGGTGCCCGAGGTCGAGGCCGAGGGCCGGCCCGCCACCGTAATTGAACTGGTTACGATCCTTGGGCACGCCGCCTCCGCTGGTCGGAAAGTGATACAGGTCGTCGCCGTAGCGGAGCGTGAGCGTGGCGTCGGATCGGTCGTCTGGTGCAACGTGCAGGAGGCCCGAGAAAATCGAGTTGCGGTAGCGGTTGTTGAAAGCGTAGGTGCCGTCGGTTGTCAGCGCGGAGGCGGCGAACGAATAGCTCGCCCGTTCACTCCCTCCGGCGAGTTCGGCGCTCCAGTCCAGGGAGCCGTAAGTTCCCCCGGTGACAGACACGTCGGCGCTCCGAGGCCCCGTGCCTCTCCGCGTGACGATCTGCACAACCCCGGTGACGGCGTCCGAGCCGTATAGCACACTCGCGGGGCCGCGCAGCACCTCGATCCGCTCGACGTTGTCAGTCGTGAGGTTCGCGAAGTCGAATGACCCGCCCGGTTGATTCACGGGAACGCCGTCCACCAAGACCTTCACGTAGTTGCTCTGCCCGCCGCGCAAGAACAGGGAGGTTGCGCCTCCGAACGAGCCCGTCTGGACGATCGCGGCGCCCGGCACGTCACGCAGCGCTTCGGCCACCGTGGTGATCCCCGCAGCGCGCAGCTCCGTACCGTCGAGCACGGTCACCGCCTGAGGCACGGCGCCGATGGGCGTGGGGAGCCGAGTCGCGGTGACGACGATGGGCTCGAGGCGCACAGTGTCGCCCGGCTGCTGCGCCCCCAAGGCGGCCGGAACGACCGACGCAAGCGCCAACGGGAAGAGCAGGGATCTCATGCGCCGTCCTTTCTCCTGCGAAGGGGGATCATCTGCGGCCGGTCGTCGAACTGCTCAATCGCGACCGGCCATCCGAATACGCGCTCCGCCGCCTCCCGCGTCAGCACGTCGCCCGGCGGGCCGTGCGCGACCACCCGCCCCTCGGACAGGAGCAGCAGGCGATCGGCGAACCGCGCCGCGAGGTTCAGGTGATGCGTGATCACGAGCACGGCGAGCCGCTGCTCGTCGGCGAGGCCGCGCGCCAGCTCGAACAGCTCCATCTCGTGGCGTACGTCGAGACTCGTCGTCGGCTCGTCGAGCACGAGCAGCCTTGGCTCCTGGGCCAGCGCGCGCGCGACGCGAACCCGCTGGTACTCGCCCCCCGACAGCGTCCAGACCCAGCGGTCGGCGAGGCGCGCCACGTCGCAGCGCTCGAGCGCCCGCGCCACCGCGGCGTGATCCGCGGGGCGGGCGGCTCCCCACAGTGAGAGATGCGGATAGCGCCCCAGGAGCACCGTGTCGCGCACCCGCTGTGGGAAGAGATTGTCCTCGCGCTGCGCCACCACGCCTGCCAGGCGGGCGAGCTCGCGGCGCGACCACCGGTCGGCCGGCCGGCCCACCAGCTCGACCGTCCCCTCCCGCGGCGCCAGCACACCCAGCGCCGCGCGTACCAGCGTAGTCTTGCCGCTGCCGTTCGGGCCCAGCACGGCATGGAAGTCGCCCGCGCGCACCGCGAGCGACACGCCGTGCAGCGCGTCCGCTCCCGCTCCGGGATAGCGGAACGAGAGACCGCGCACGTCGAGGATCAGCTCGCTGTCCATCGACGCATCAACACGGCGAAGACCGGGACGCCCACGAGCGCGGTGACGATGCCCACGGGCAGCTCCCGCGGGGCGACGGCGATCCGCGCCACGGTGTCGGCGAGCGTCAGCAGGATGCCGCCGCCCAGGAAGGCGGCGGGGAGCAGCAGACGGTGCTGATGTCCCCACAGGGCGCGCATGGCGTGGGGCACGATCAGCCCGACAAACCCCACCACGCCCGACACGGCGACGGCCGCGGCAGTGAGCAACGACGCGGCGACGTACACCTGGCGGCGCACCCGGGCCACGTCGGCGCCGAGGTAGCGCGCCGGCTCCTCTCCCAGCGCCAGGAGATCGAGGGGGCGCGCGGCCGCGAGCAACAACGCGATCGGCAGCGGGAAATAGACGCACACGACGAGGACCCCGTCCCACGACGCACCCGACAGCCCGCCCCACAGCCACAGCAGGGCGTTCCGCAGGTCGGCGGCGCTCGCGAGCGACACGATCGCGGTCGTGACGGCACCGGCGAACGCGCCCACCGCCACGCCCCCCAGGATCAACGCCCGGGGGTCGAGCTCCGCTCCTCCGGCAAGCCCCAGCCGGTACACGAGGGCCATGGCGGCGAGCGCGCCCGCGAATGCCGCGAGCGGCAGCGTCCAAGGGCCGCCCACATGGAGGGCGATCGCCAGCACCGCCCCGAGCCCCGCGCCGCCCGACAGGCCGAGCAGGAAGGGGTCCGCGAGCGGGTTCTTGACGAGGGCCTGGAGCGCGGCGCCGGCGATGCCGAGGCCCCCGCCCACGAGAAACGCGAGCAGCGCGCGCGGCAGGCGCAGCTGGCGCACGATCTCGGACGCCCCGAGCCCGGTCCAGGGGACGTACGTCGGGCCGAGCACGATCGCGAGCCCGAGCGTGAGCGCCGCGGCGAGCCCCAGCCCCAGCCACTTCATCGCGCCGCCTCGAGCAGCCGCCGGAATTGCGCCACGGCGGCTGCGGCGCGCGGGGACGGCCGGGCGAAGAGCGAGCCCGCGAGCACGACGAAGCGCCGCTCGCGGACGGCCCGGATCACCTGCCACTCGCGGCGGCTCGCGAACGCCGGCGGCGGCGCCGGGGCGCTGTCGGCGAGCACCACGACGACGTCGGGATCGCGCGCCGCGATGGTTTCGAGCGACACGACGCCGGACGCGGTCCCCAGGTCGTGGAACACGTTGCCGGCGCCGGCGAGCGTTGCGAGCTGGTCGAGGTAGCTCGCGGCGCCGATCACCATCGGCGGATTGTCCCAGACAACGAAGGCGACCCGCAGGCGGAGGTCCACCGCAGGCGGCGTGGCGGCAACCTGGGCGATGACCCGGGCGATCGAATCGCCCGCGGCGACGCGTCCTGTCAGGGCGCCGAGGATGCGGGCATCCGCGGCCAGATCCTCGAGGCGGTCCTGGCGCAGCACCGCGGTCGCGATCCCCAGCTGCTCGAGCCGGCGGGCGGCGGTTTCGTTGAGCGTGGAGCGATACACCACGACGAGATCGGGCCGCCGCGCGACGATCGTCTCGAGGTTGGGGTTGAGCCCGTCGCCCACGCTCGCCACCGCTCGGGCCTCGGGCGGGTAGTCGCACCAGGTGGTGCGCCCGACGACCCGGTCCCCCGCGCCGAGCGCATACAGCAGCTCGGTGATCGCCGGGGACAGCGAGACGATGCGCTGCGCGGGTGTCGCGCGCGCGGCCGGCCGTCCCCGCTCTCCCGCGCTGCAGGCGGCGAGGAGGGCGAGGACGCCCGCGAGGTGGGAGCGATGTGCCAAGCGGCGCATAGCAGAAATGCCCACCCCCGACGGAGCGGAGATGGGCAAGCGCCGACGCGCGCGGTGCGCGAGCGCCACCATCCCTCCCGCGAGGGAAACCTCAGGTGGCGCGAACGGAGACGTCTCCTGGCTTCGGGCGGGCGGCTCGCCTTCCCGGTTTCCCAGTGGCGTTGAGCCGCAGCTGCATGCCCGTTACAGTGGCGGGGCCGCGCCGGATTCGCACCGGCTTCCGTGAATCCCCATTCGCTGAACGACGAGCGCTAGTTTATCGGCCTGACCCTCGGGCCGCAAGGGCGTCAGCGCTTGCGCCGCCCCGAGGGCCGAGGGCCGACGGCTGCGGGCTTTCGCCGCAGCGCCACCACCAGCCCGCCGGCGAGCGCGAGCGCGACGAGCGCCACGACGTACGGCACGAGCGATTGCGCGCCGAGGCTGCCCCGCGGGAACACGAGCTCGACGCTGGTCGGCGGCGCGAGCCCGCGCCCACGGTAGGTCGCGAAGCGGCGCTGCTCGATGACCTGTACGCCTCCGGGCTCGAGTCCCGGCCCGGCCACGGCCGTCGCCGTGTCCTCGAGCAGCAGGTCCAGCTCCCCCGTCGGCTGATCGATCGGGATCGTGACCTGCGCGGTGGTTCCCGGCAGCGTGTAGGAATAAGTCAGCTGCTTCGGGTCGCCGGGCGGAATCGGTCCGACGACCATCACGCTGTCGCCCCGCTGGCCGGCCACGTCGCCCGACAGGTCCCCCTGCCCCACCGCGAACTGGATCACCCCGTGCGGCAGCGCCCCCACCCAATTGGGCCTGCCGGTGTCGTTGGTGACGCGCGTGGCGGGGCCGGGATTCGCGAGCTCGAGCAGCTCCAGCACGCTCCGCGTCCCATCCTTCGACGGACGCGCCACGGTCACCAGGCGCCGGTCCACCCGCACCCGGGGCCCGGTGGACGCCGTGTCGTACACGTGGATCGGCTGCAGCGTGACCGCCGGCCGGCCGCGCGCCACCGGCTCCGAGAAGTAGGCGATGCCGTCGTACCAGCTGCTCGCCACGTACATCGCGGTCGAATCGAGGCGCGGGATCGTGAGGGTGAACCGTCCCGTCGCCTCCGTGCGGGTCGAGTCCATGGGACCGCCCTGGCCCTGCATGCGCACCTGGTGCAGCACCACCCACGCATTCGCGAGCGGCCGGTCGCGCGGACCGTACAGCACCTGTCCGGAGACCTGCACCCGCTGCGCGACCAGCCCGCCGCCGCCGCTCCACAGGCAGAGGAGGACGAGCGCGCTATGGCGTGAACTTGCCGAAATCTTCAGGATCGAGGTTCTGCAGATACGACTTGAGGGCGTCGGTGTCGAGCGGGGTGGGGCCGGCGGACTCGCCGGGTTCGCCGGTATCCACCGACGTGAGCCCCAGCAGACCCTCGCTCGTGAAGATCGGGGCCTTGAGCCGCAGAGCCACGGCGATCGAATCCGAAGGGCGAGCGTCGATCTGAATGACCGCGTCTCCGCGGTAGATGTGCAGCTCGGCGAAATAGGTGTTGTCCTTGACCTGGGTGATGATGACCTTGCGGAGGTCGGCGCCGAGGCCGACGATGACCTGCTTCAAGAGGTCGTGGGTGAGGGGGCGGGCGAACTTCACGCCGGCGAGCTCCATCGCGATCGCGCTCGCCTCGGCGGGGCCGATCCAGATCGGCAGCACCCGCTCCCCGTCCCGCTCCTGGAGGATGACGACCGGCGTGTTGGTCGTGCGATCGAGCCCGAGGTGGGCCACCCGCACCTCGATCACAGGCGCCGATCAGGTCCCCAGATCCCAGGACGCCAGGTACTTTTGCTGTTCCGGCGTGAGCGTGTCGATCGTCACGCCCATCCCCTGCAGCTTGAGCCGGGCGATCTCCCGGTCGAGCTCGACCGGAATGCGGTGCACGTCCTTCGTCAGCATCGCCCCCCGCCGCACGACGAACTCCGCCGCGAGCGCCTGGTTGGCGAAGCTCATGTCCATCACGCTCGCCGGGTGCCCCTCCGCGGCCGCGAGGTTGATCAGCCGGCCGTCGGCCAGGACGAAGATCCGCTTGCCGTCCAGGCGCCATTCGTCCACGAACGCCCGCACCGCCGTCGGTCCCGTCGCCGCCCGCTTGAGGCCCTCGAGGTCGAGCTCCACGTTGAAGTGCCCCGAGTTCGCAAGCACCGCGCCGTCCTTCATGGCGCGCATGTGCTCCACGCGGATCACGTTCACGTTCCCCGTGAGCGTCACGAAGATGTCGCCGACGCGCGCCGCCTCCGCCATCGGCACCACCCGGTAGCCGTCCATCTGCGCCTCGAGCGCCTTCAGCGGGTCGATCTCGGTCACCAGCACGTTCGCGCCCGCGCCCCGCACCCGCATCGCGAAGCCGCGACCGCACCAGCCATACCCCGCCACGACGACGCTGCTCCCGGCGAGCAGCAGGTTGGTGGCGCGCAAGATGCCGTCCAGGGTGGACTGGCCGGTCCCGTAGCGATTGTCGAACAGGTGCTTGGTGTCCGAATCGTTCACCGCGATCACGGGGAACTGGAGCACGCCGTCCTTCGCCATCGCCTTGAGGCGGATGACGCCCGTCGTGGTCTCCTCGGTCGAGCCGAGCACGCCGCTCACGAGCCCCTTCCGGTCCGCGGGGGAGAGCGTCTCCACCCAGCGCCGGACCGGAGGTGCGAGGTCGTCGAGCCGGTTCAGCGCCACCATGTGCAGCGAGCTGACCAGGTCGGCGCCGTCGTCCATCGTGAGGTCGGGCCGGTGGGCGAGCGCGGCACGGATGTGCTCGTAGTAGGTCTCGTGATTCTCGCCCCTGATCGCGAACACCTTGATCCCGTGGTCGCGCACCAGGTGCGCCGCCACGTCGTCCTGGGTGGACAGGGGATTCGAGGCGCACAGCGCGACGTCTGCACCGCCGGCCTTGAGGGCGACGGCGAGGTTCGCGGTCTCGCTGGTGACGTGGAGACACGCGGCGAGGCGGCGCCCGGCGAGCGGCCGCTCGCGCGTGAAGCGGTCCCGGATGATGCGCAGCACGGGCATGGAGCGCTCCGCCCACTCGGTGCGCCGCCGTCCCTCGTCCGCGAGGCCCAGCTCCTTGACGTCGTACGCGGCGCCGTGCGCCGTGGTGGTCACCGGGTCGCCTTGGTGCTCTCGTAGTGGCGGGAGCGCTGGACCGCGAGCCGCAGGTCCTCCACGCGGTTGGTCCGCTCCCAGGTGAACAGCTCGACTTCCTTGTCCACGTCCGTGTCCACGAAGCGGCGGCGCTCGGGGGGCCGGCCGAAGTGGCCGTAGGCGGCCGCGGGACGATAGATGGGGTTCCGCAGGTTCAGGGCCTCGATGATCTTGAGCGGTCGCAGATCGAACACCTCCCGCACCGCTTCCTCGATCGCCGCTTCCGGCGCCGCGTGCGTGCCGAACGTCTCGACCATCACCGAGACCGGCTCCGCGACGCCGATGGCGTAGGCGACCTGGACCTCGCAGCGCCGCGCGAGTTTCGCGGCGACGATGTTCTTCGCCACCCAGCGCATCGCATAGGCCCCGGACCGGTCCACCTTGGAGGGGTCTTTTCCGGAGAACGCCCCGCCCCCGTGCCGCGCCATGCCACCGTAGGTGTCCACGATGATCTTGCGGCCGGTCAGCCCGGCGTCCCCTTGGGGTCCGCCCACCACGAACCGGCCCGTCGGGTTGACGAGGATAGCGGCGTCGTCCACCTCGAGCCCCGCCTCGCCCAGCACGGGCCGGACCACGAGCGCGATCACGCCGGCGCGCAGCTCCTTGGCGTCGATCAGGTCGGAATGCTGGGCCGACACGACGACCTTGCTGATGCCGACGGGCCGGTCGCCTTCGTAGGCCACGGAGACCTGCGTCTTGCCGTCGGGGCGCAGCCAGGCGAGGTCGCCCGCCTTGCGCACGGCGGCGAGGCGCTCGGCGAGGCGGTGCGCGAGCACGATGGGCAGCGGCATGAAGGACGCCGTTTCGTCGCTCGCGTAGCCGAACATCATCCCCTGGTCGCCCGCGCCGCCCGAGTCCACGCCGAGCGCGATATCGGCGGACTGGCGGTCGATGCTGGTGATGATCGCGCAGGTCTGGGCGTCGAAGCCGAAATTCGCGTCGGTGTAGCCGATGCTGGCAATCGTGCCGCGCACGATGTCGGGGATGTGCACGTAGGTGGAGGTGGTGATCTCCCCGGCCACGAGCGCCATGCCGGTGGTCACGAGCGTCTCGCACGCCACGCGCGCCGTCGGATCGGCGCCAATAATGGCGTCCAGGACCGCGTCGGAAATCTGGTCGGCGATCTTGTCGGGATGGCCCTCGGTCACCGACTCCGAGGTGAAGACGTGGCGTTGTGCAGGCATGTGAGCGTCCGTTAGAGCTTCAAGGTAGCGGCGGCCCGGCCAGCGGGCAACCGGGCGTCGGGGCCGGCGAACAACAGGCGCACGTCCACCGCTTCCGCCAGCGCGGGACCCATGATGTCGAGTACGTCTTCGGCGCCGCGCGCGTCGAGCGCGGCGGCGGCGGCAGACCGCGCGCGCTCGGCGCTCACCTGACGCACGGTCCACTTGACGAGCGGGAGCGCGGGGGGCGACACCGACAGCGTCTCGTACCCGAGGCCGAGCAGCAGGAACGCCGACAGCGGCTCGGACGCCATCTCGCCGCACACGCTCGCCGGCTTCCCCGCCGCGCGCGCCGCGTCCGCCACCATCTTCAGGAGCCGCAGCACGGCCGGGTCGTGCGGGGTGAAGCGGTCGGCCAGCCGCGCGTTGCCCCGGTCCACCACGAGCGTGTACTGGGTGAGATCGTTGGTGCCGACGCTCACGAAGTCGCTCACCTCGGTGATGCGATCGGCCATCACTGCCGCCGCGGGCGTTTCGATCATCGCGCCGACCGGCAGCGTGCGCGCGGCCTCGATCCCCTGGGCCGCGAGCTTGTCGGCCTCCGCGGCCACCATCGCGCGCGTGCGCTCGATCTCGTCGAGCCGTGTGACGAGGGGAATCATGAGCTGAATGTCCGCGTGCGCGGCGGCGCGCAGCACGGCGCGCACCTGGACGCGGAACAGCTCCGGCTGGTCGAGGCAGATGCGGATCGCCCGCCAGCCGAGGAACGGATTCGGCTCGGGCGGGGCGCGGAACGGGGCGGGCAGCTTGTCTCCGCCCAGATCGAACGAGCGGACCACGACCGGGTGCCCGCGGAACGCCTCGCCCACGCGGCGGAAGTACGCCGCCTGCTCGTCCTCGGACGGCAGCGCGTTGTGCGCCGTGATGAGGAATTCGGTGCGCAGCAGCCCCACGCCCTCGGCGCCGTGCTCCTGGGCGGCCTTGATCTCCTCGGGGAGGTCCACGTTGCCGCGTAACGCGACCCGCAAGCCGTCCGTGGTCGTCGCCGGCAGCGCGACCACCTGCTCGAGCTGCACGGTGAGCTCGTGCCGGCGCGCCTCGTCCTTACGGGCGTCGGCGATCTCGGCGGGCGTCGGCCGCAGCACGACCGTTCCGCGCGCACCGTCCACGATCACCGTCGCGCCGACGGCGATCTTCGCCTCCGCCCCCGCGAGACCCATCACGGCGGGAATCCCCATCGAGTGCGCCAGGATCGCGGCGTGCGACGTGCGCGTTCCCTCCTCGCTCACGAGCGCGATCACCTTGTCGCGCGGCAGCTGGACCGTGAGCGCCGGCGCGATCTCCCGCGCCACGATCACGCACGGCTCCGTGAGCGTAGCCCACAGGTCGTCCTTCCCGCGGTGCAGCAGATGCTCGAGCACCCGGATCACGATGCCGTTCAGGTCGACCAGCTTCTCCTTGAGCCGCGGGTTGCCCGTTCCGCTCCACAGGTCTCGCATCTCGAGCGCTTTGAACTCGTACGCCTTCTCGGCCGTGAGATGGTTCTCGCGGATGAGACCCTCGACGCCCGCCAGGAATTCCTTGTCCTCGACCATCAGGATCTGCGCGTCGAAGATGCGCGCTTCGTCCACGCCCGCGCGGTCCTCCGCCTTCCCCTTGAGCTCGAGCAGGTGGCGCCTGACATCGCTCACCGCGGCGCGCAGCCGGCGCACCTCCTTGCTCACCTGGGAGCGCGGCACCACACGCGCCGGCACCTCCGGCATCGTGGAGCGCACCACGCGCGCCGGCCCGATCGCGATCCCCGGGGAGACGCCGATCCCTTTGAGCAGCCGCTCGCTCACGCCGCGCCCTCCTCGGTCTCGTCGGCCTCCGGGCCCTCGTGGCCCGTGAGGTGCATCTCGTGGAACCCGTCCGCCACCAGGGCCAACAGCGCCTCCATCGCGTCGGCCGCGTCGTCGCCGTCCGTGCGGATGACGAGCGAGGAACCGCGCTCCGCCGCCAGCATCATCACCCCCATGATGCTCTTCCCGTTCACCGTCAGATCGTCCTTCTTGACCTCGACGCCCGAGCGGAACCGGTTCGCCACCTTGACGAACTCCGCCGCCGGGCGCGCGTGCATGCCGAGCGGATTGACGATCGTGGCCGCGCGCTCGATCACCGCCATGCCCACCCCACCACGAGCGCGACGGCCACGGCGCCGAGCCCGAAGCGCAATCCCGTGACTCCGAGGCGGGGCCAGCGCAGCAGCACGAGCCCCACCCCGGCCACCGCCACGACCGTCAGGCGCGCCCAGCCGGGGAAGGGCGCTCCAAGGTACCCAGCAGCCAGCGGGACCGCCGCGCCCATGGCGAGGGCCATGCCCGGCTCGACCAGCGCCGGGGCGCGCTGCAGCACGGGATGCCGCAGCGCTTCCGCCACTCTGGTGCCCCGCGCCCATCCGGCGCGCAGCGCCCACCACCGCAGGGCCACGTGGCCCGTGTTGTAGAGCGCCAGGAACGCCACTACGGCCCACCACCCTAGGCCGAGCGCGACGCCGGCGAGCGCGAGCCCCGACGTGAGGGGCAGCCACCCCGCCCACACCAGGCGATCGCCCAGCGATCCCAGCGGGCCGCCCAATGCGATGCGCAGCCGTTCGATCTGCTCGGGCGGCGCCCCCTCGTGCTCCGCGCGCGCCGCCGCGCCCACCGCCAGGCCGCACAGGTAGGGGTGGGCGTTGAAGAAGCGCGCCCCTCGGGCGAGCGCGGCGCGGTACGCCGTGCCGTTCGACTCCCGGAGGTCCCTGAGGAGCGGCTCTTCGGCCACGCCGAAGCCCACGCCCTGCATCCGCTCGTAGTTCCACGAGCCCTGGACCGTGAACAGGCGCAGCAGGCAGCGCCCGAGCGGCGGCTTCACTTGAGCCACGCGCCCGCGGCGCCGCCGAGCAGCCCCGCGGCGAACCAGCCCAGGGCCGCCCCCCGCCCCACCAGTCGCAGCGTGCCGGCAGCCACCGCGGCGACGGCAGTGCCCGTCGCCGTCGCGGCAACCACCATCGCGCCCCGCACGCTGAGCGTTCCGAAGAGGAACTCGCGCACGCCCGCCGCGAGCAGCAGGCCCACAGCCGTGACCAGGGCGGCGCGGACCGCGTCGCGCGCGATGCTCGTGACGTGCAGCCGCACGAGCGCGGTAGCGTCCCCCGCGTCGAGGGCGGCGCTCACTCG
>WNGJ01002889.1_pt1 | contig 19020 bp, 20 predicted proteins | sample 5400611 | NCBI WGS metagenome assembly WNGJ01 (sample SAMN13153375, study PRJNA577476) | soil metagenome | isolation source: 40 cm soil or saprolite under Garry oak tree replicate 1 | place: USA:California | collected 2016-06-15 | reverse complement strand
GACGAACAGGTGGTGTTCGCGCAGCGCGATATCGTCGTTTTCCCAGACGGCTACGAAGATGACGGTGAAGTTGTAGTCGGCGTATTCGTCAACCTTGGGGCGCTGGTCCTGGTGCCGGATGTCCTCGATGGTCAGGGGATGGAACTTGAACGTTTGCTCGAGCAGCTGGTAGTCAGCCTCGTCAGGCGCCTCGATGTCTAGCCAGAAGCCCGCCTCGTGGGCTTCGCTGAAGCACCGCATGATGTCCTCGACACGGATCGAGGGCGTCTTGCCGGTGGTCGTCAGCAGGGTTCGCAAAGCGATGCACAGTGTGCCGGAACGGGCCCCCTCGGGCGCCATCCCTGGCACCATTGCCTCGGTGCAGCAGCCGATCCAGCCCTACGCGGCGCCTACGGCTTCCTGAATCCGCTGGCCGCCGCTGCCACGCCGAGCGCGACGTAGGTGGCCGCCGCGAAGCGGCCCGTTCGCCGCTGGGCGACCTTGCTGCGGATGAAGCGGCTGGAGATGGCCGCGGCCGTCAGCACGTATGTCGAATCGATGACGACCGCGATCGCGATGTAGACGACTCCCAGCACGATCACCTGTCTGGCGATCTGCTGCGCGGGGTTGAGGAACTGAGGCAGAAACGCGACGAAGAACACCGCCACCTTCGGATTGAGAAGCTGGGTCACGAAGCCCTGGGCAAAGATCCGACCGAGCGGCGCCGCCCGCGGCACCGGAAACTTCTCCACCTGTCGCCAGCGCTGCACGCCGAGGTAGATGAGGTAAGCGGCCCCCGCAAAGCGCAGCGCGGTCAGCCCGGTGACGGAGGCGGCAAGGAGGGCGGCGACGCCGGTCGCGGCGGCCACGATCCAGACGATCTCACCGGACTCGATTCCAATCATCGAGGCAAACCCGGCTCGCCGCCCCTGGGCCAGGCTGCGCGCGGCGACATAGAGCACGCCGGGTCCCGGCGACACCGTGAGAATCGTGGTTGCCAGCGCAAAGAGCAGGACAGTCGTCACGCCCGGCATGCGTCATCCACCGCGGCATCAATCATGAGAGCGCTGCGCCATGGAAGGGTGCAGTCACTCCCCAGAAATCGAGAAGAGCGCCGGCTCAGCGGCGCTCGTCCCGACTATGGGTCAGCTGTTACCAGCGATACCAACGGCCGCCGCTCGTTCCGCGAAACACGAATCCGAGCGCCCACAGGATCAATCCGATCAGAAGGATGATCCAGAGGATCTGCAGCGAGGAAGAGATCAGGCCGCCCCCGCCGAACAGCAGGAGCAGAAGCACGAGCACGATCAATGCAACCAGCATCCGGTACCTCCTTGGAATTTGATCAGCGAGCTTCCTGGACTCGCCGCCTATGAAAGAAACAAGCCAGGCGGCATGACTACTTCCGGTCGTCGGCTCCAAGCGCAACGTCTGACGAGGTAAAAGAACCCGCGGCGATCTGACGCCGCGGGTGTCCTCAGACTGTGCGGACCGGCTCCCGGCGCACCATGTGCACGATCGCGACCAGGACGACGGCGCCGATGAGGGCGACGATGAACGAGATGACCAGCCCGGTCGGCTGCGTCCCGAAGATGAGAGAGAAGATCAAGCCGCCCACAAACGAACCCACAACGCCGAGCACGATGTCCCAGATGATTCCGTAGCCGTGGCCGCTCATGATCTTGCCGGCGAGCCAGCCCACGATGGCCCCCATGATCAGAAACCCGATGAGATGCATCTCCGAACCTCCAGTCAGGTGGTGCCCGCCAGGAGGCGAGCCTTCAATCTGTTAACCCGACCCAGGCGACGACTACCTGACCGCCTGGCGCTCACCTTCGATGGCTGGAGGCCAGACCTACCCTAGCCAAAAAGTGGTATTGACCACTTGCGCGATCTGTGCTTTACTGGCGCAGATGAAGGCGCCTGGAGGGCAATACCACTTAACTGTCTTCCCCATTCATGGGGAAGTACCCGGCGCAGCCGGGGGATGGGGCTGGGTGGAACCCCCCTTGTGAGCAAACAGGAAGAGACCCGGGACCGCGTGCTCGATCTGGTCGAATCGCTTGAGGTCGGCCGGCCGATCCCTGCCGAGCGCCATCTGGCCGTCGACCTCGGGGTTTCACGGCTGACGGTCCGGGCGGCGCTCGACGAGCTGGTCCGCGATGGCTACCTCGACCGTCGCCACGGCAGCGGCACCTACGTCACCGAGCCGAAGATCGCCCAACCCCTGACGCTGACGTCGTTCAGCGACGACATGCGGCGCCGCGGCATGACACCCGGCAGCCGTACCCTTGAGCTCACGACGACGCTGGCCGGCGCGCGCCTCGCGCACCGCCTGGCCGTGTCGCCGGAAGCGCGGCTGATCCGGGTCAAGCGCCTCCGCCTGGCGGACTCAATGCCGATGGCGATGGAGGTCCTGCACGTGCCCGAGTCGCTCGTGCCCGGCCTGACCCGTGCGGACTTCGAAGACCACTCCTTCTATGAACTGCTTCGCGAGAGGTACGGCATCACGATCGCGTCGGGGACCCAGTCGATCGAGCCGACAGTGACCAACGAAGAAGAATCCGAGGTCCTGGGGGTCGCGCTCCACACTCCCGCATTTCTCTTCGAACGGACGACCGTCACCGAGTCAGGTCGGATCGTCGAGTTCGTCCGCTCGATCTATCGCGGCGACCGTTATCGCCTGGTCGCCGACCTCGTACCGCAGCGAAGCCGCAACGGGCGCTCGGCCGGCGCACCGCGCGGCTCTTCCGCGGCGCCGAGGAAATCCGGAGGCGACCACCATCCCGGCGCTTCGGCGCCGCATTCAAGACAAAGGGGGAAATTGCCTGGATGAAGTTGAGGAAGGCATCGTCAATCGTGGTTTCGATCGCCGCGGCGGTCGTGGTCGCAGCCTGTGGTGGCAGCGCCCCGAGCACCAACGCGGCAGACCAAACCGGAACACTCACCGTCTGGCTGATGAATGGAAGCGCGCCCGCCAGTGTGATCGACAGCGTCAACGCAGATTTCAAAGCCAAATATCCAAATGTGACCGTCAAGGTCGAGCTCCAGCAGTGGGGTGACATCGGCACCAAGCTCGACACGGCATTTGTCGGCAGCACCCCACCCGACGTGGTGGAGCTCGGCAACACGCTGGTGGCCAAGTACGCCGCGGCCGGGGCGCTCGAGGACATCGGCGGCAAGAAATCGAGTTTTGCCAACTCGGGCACGTGGCTGCAGTCCCTGACCGACTCCTGCACCGTGAGCAAGAAGCTTTACTGCGTGCCCTACTACGCGGGCAGCCGCGCGATCATCTACCGCAAGGACTTTTTCGCGGCGGCGAACGTCCAGCCTCCTGACAGCATGGACGGCCTGCTGACCGTGGGTCAGAAGCTCATGGCGGCACACAGCTCCGACCCGAACTTCTCGGCCCTGTACTACCCCGGCAAATACTGGTACGCGGCGCTGCCGTTCATCTGGGACTTCGGCGGCGATATCGCCACGCAGTCCGGCGGCAAGTGGCAGGGCAGCCTGAACTCTTCGAGCTCGCAGCAGGGCCTCAACACCCTGACCAACCTCGTCACGACGCTGTCCCGCGCGGACAAGACGGGCGATGAGGCGAAGCAGGACGCGGCCTTTGCCCAGGGCCACGTCGCAATGATCGTCGCCAACGGCTGGGAGGTCGGTGTGATCACCGACAAGAAGGCCGGCGACCCGACCCTCACGGACAAGCTCGGAGCCTTCCCGATCCCGAGCCACAACTCGGGCAAGACCGCCCCGGTGTTCCTCGGCGGTTCCGACCTAGGCGTTGCGGCCAAGAGCCAGCACCTGGCGCTGGCCAACGAGTGGGTCGCCATGCTCACCGGCAACAAGCACATGGCTGAGATGGCGACCGTTGGCGGCGTCATCCCGAACAACACGTCGATGCTCGACCTGGGCACCGGAATCAACGCGACCTTCTACGGAGCGGCCAAGAACAGCAAGTTCGTGCCCAACTCGCAGAACTGGGCGAGCGTCGAGAACGCGAACGTCATTCCCGACATGCTCGTCAAGATATTCACGAAGCAGCAGAACATCGCTGACGCCACCAAGGCCGCCAGCGACCGGATCACAACGCTGCTCAACGGCGGCGGCTAGCTTCCGGAAACACGGGTCAAAGGGGGGCTGGTTCGATGGGAGTGGCGATCGCAACGCCTGACCTCGAACCAGACCTCCCGGACTCGCGGCGCCGCCCGTCCTGGCGAAGCGTCAATTTCCTTCCCTACGCGCTGATCACACCCAGCGTGGCCGTGATCGGCGGTGTCCTCGCCTTCCCGCTCGCGATGCTGGCCTGGCTTTCTCTGCAGCACTACGGCCTTCGCGAGCTCATAGCCCACCAGGGCGACTGGGTAGGCCTGGGCAACTACCAGGCGATACTGGCCGATCCCCTCTTTCACCAGGTGATCGTCCGCTCGCTGCTGTTCACGCTGGCATGCGTTGGCCTGACGGTGATTCTCAGCACGTTGATCGCGCTCTTGCTGCTCAAGGTGCGGCAGGCAGTTCGCGTTCTGGTCATGAGCTCGCTCGTGTTTGTATGGGCCACGCCCGTGATCGTCACCGTCGACATCTGGCAGTGGATGTTCGATTACGAGTTCGGCGTGATCAACTACGTGCTCACGCAAATCCATGTGGGCAACTTCATCCACCACAACTGGTTCGACAACCCGATCCAGGGGTTTGGTGTTTTCGTGGCGCTGGTGGTCTGGGGGGCGATCCCGTTTGTCACGATCACGCTGTTCGCCGGTCTGTTGCAGGTGCCCGCAGACGTGGTCGACGCGGCCCGGGTCGATGGCGCGGGGCCTTGGCAGACGTTCCGCTTCGTCGTCGCGCCGATTCTCAAACCGATCTTCCTCATCGTGACCTGCCTCTCCACGATCTGGGATTTTGGAGTTTTCAACCAGATCTACGTAATGCTCAACCAGAGGCCGAGCTCTGACTACTACGTGATCGCGATCTATTCCTACCGCGAGTCGTTCGGGGTCACGCAGTACGGCTTGGGTGCAGCCATCGCGGTCGTGATGGTGCTCGTTCTGGTCGTCGTCACCTTCTTTTACGTAAGGGAGACGGTCAAGGTGGCGGAGATCGCATGATCGCGCCCGGGACCGCTCAAGGCGTCCGGGGAGCTGCGCGCGCCGCCACACAGACGAATCTGCGGGTCGACCTGTGGCAGCGCTCCAGACAGCTGGTGTACGACGCGACGGGTGTTGTCGTGGCGCTGGTCATGCTGTTCCCGATCTACTGGATGGTGGCAACCGCTTTCAAGCCGGGCCGCGACATCCTCAGCCTCACGCCGAAGTGGATCCCCGCGCCCTTCACGCTCCAGAACTTCCAGGACGCAATCGCGCGGCCGTTCTTCATCGACGATGTCAAGAACAGCGTAGTGGTGGTCGGGGTGATGCTCGTGCTCGCGCTGGCGATCGCGTTCCTGGCGGCGGTCGGCACGGCTCGGTTCGGGTTCCGAGGCCGGACGGCGTTCCTGGTCATGATCATCGGCGTCCAGATGGTGCCGTTGAACGCGCTGATCATCCCGCTCTACCTGATGCTCGACCGCCTCGGACAGACCGACGCGCTGGTCGGCGTCATCGGCGTCTACCTCGCGGTGGTGCTGCCCTTCATGGTCTGGACGCTGCGCGGGTTCGTCGCCAACATTCCGGCAGAGCTCGAAGAGTCGGCCATGATCGACGGCTGCACTCGCGTCGGCGCTTTCTGGCGGATCACATTTCCGCTCGTCGGTCCCGGCCTGGTCGCGACCGCCATCTTCGGCTTCATCCAGGCCTGGAATGAGTACATCATCGCCTACGTCCTGCTGTCGAGCCCGAACAACCAGACCCTGACCGTGTGGCTTGCCTCGTTCACCACCAACCACGGTCCGCAGTGGGGCCCGCTCATGGCCGGCGCCACCCTGACGGGGCTTCCCGTGGTCGCGTTTTTCCTGATCCTTCAGCGCTACCTCGCCGGCGGCCTGACCGCGGGGGCCGTCAAGGGATGACGTCGGTCGAGGAGCTCGCTCTGCGCTGCTTGTTTCCGGGCTTCGAGGGCTCCGAAGCACCCGATTGGGTGCGCCGCCGGGTGGCGTCCGGCCTTGGCGGCGTCGTCCTTTTCGCGCGCAATGTCGACGCGCCGGAGCAGCTGACCGCCCTCAGCGACGCGCTGCACGGCGAGCGCCCGCAGCTTGTCATCGCCATCGACGAGGAAGGAGGTGACGTGACGCGCCTCGAGGCCAGAAGCGGAAGCTCATATCCGGGCAACCTCGCGCTTGGCGTCGCCGATGACGTGGGCCTCACCCGCGACGTCGCCGCAGCCATAGGCGCTGAGCTGGCCAGGCGCGGTATCGATCTCGACCTTGCTCCGGTCGCCGACGTGAACAGCAACCCGCTCAACCCTGTGATCGGCGTCCGCTCGTTCGGCTCCGACGCATCACCCGTGGCAAGACACACCGCGGCCTGGATCGAAGGCTTGCAGAGCACCGGGGTGGCCGCATGCGCGAAGCACTTCCCGGGTCATGGCGACACCTCGATCGACTCGCACCTCGCGCTCCCGGTCGTCGACGAGGATCCGCACCTGCGTGCGCTCCAGCCATTCCGGTCGGCGATCTCATCTGGCGTGAAGGCAATCATGAGCGCGCACATCGTGGCGACCGCGATCGATCGAGCTCCCGCGACGATAAGCCGCAGGATCATGACCGCTCTGCTGCGGGACGAGCTGGGTTTCAAGGGGATCGCGATCACCGACGGCCTGGAGATGCGGGGCCTCAGCGATGGCGTGGGGATGACGGAGGGCGCGGTCTTGTCCTTGATCGCCGGCTGCGACGCGCTCTGCATCGGAGGCGGCCTCGCGGGTGAAGACGCGGTGGAGGACATAGTTCGCGCCGTGGCCGCCGCGATCAGGCAGGGCCGCCTGGCGGAGGAGCGCCTGAACGAAGCGGCCTCGCGCGTGGACGCGCTCGCCGCGTGGTGTTCACATCGAGGAGAAAACGGCCGGGAATCTCGCGACATCGGACTGGTCGCCGCTCGCCGCGCGGTCGTCGCCGAGGGACCGATTCGCATCGGCGGCGAGGCGGTGGTCGCTCGCTTCACGACCCCCACCTCGATGGTGGCGGGCGGCGTTCCATGGGGGATGGCCGCCGCGCTTTCGACGCAAGGCGTGCGCGTCTCGGCTTTCGACGTCGACGCCGAGGGCGGAGCACATTCGCTCGAGGCGCCGTTGAGGGTTGCCGCCGGCAAGAGCCTGGTCGCGGTCGTGCGCGACCTCCATCGCCGTCTGGCGCAGCGGGAAGCGATCGACTCGCTGCTCGGCAGCCGCCCCGACGCCGTCGTCGTCGAGATGGGCCTGCCGCTCTGCAGGCCTGGCGGCGCAATGGCCTACATTGCGACCAACGGATCGGCGCGCGTGTGCGCCGAAGCCGCGGCTGAGGTCATGACAGGGATGACCGCCCCTTGAGCGAGAGCCCGCACCCTCGCGCCGATGAGCTCGACGAGCTCACTGCGTTTGAGTTCGTCGCCCTCATGCACGCGGAGGACCTCGCCGCGGTGAGCGCGATAGGGCCTCAGATCGACCAGGTGGCTCGCGCCGTCGAGGCGATCGCGGAGCGCCTGCGGGCGGGCGGGCGGCTGCATTACTTCGGCGCAGGCACAAGCGGCCTGATCGCCCGCCTCGACGCAGCCGAATGCCCGGCCACCTTCGGCGTTGCCCCCGACCTCGTCCAGGCCTACGCCGTCGACGAAGCCGCCGCCGAGGACGATCGCGATCTCGGTCGCGACACGGCGCGCGGCGCAGGGATCGGTCCGAGGGATGCGGTCGTCGGCATCAGCGCCAGCGGTGGCACCGCCTACGTCCTGGGCGCGCTTGACCGCTCCGCCAGTGAGGGCGCGCTCCAAGTTGCGATCACGTGCCACCCGGGATCGCCCCTCGGCGCCGCGGTCGACATTGCGATCGAGGTCGACACCGGTCCCGAGGTGATCGCGGGCTCGACGCGCCTCAAAGCCGGCACGGTCCAGAAGCTGGTGCTCAACATGCTCAGCACCGCGGTTTTGACCCGGCTCGCGCACACCCACCGAGGTCGGATGGTCGGCGTCGTGGCTGCCAACGACAAGCTCCGCGCACGGGCCGCGCTCGTGGTGGCGATGCTGGGCGGGGTCTCGGCCGACGAGGCTGCTGCAGCTCTCGAGGCAGCCGCCGGCAGCCCCAAGACCGCGATCGTCATGCTGCGTCGGGGCGTCGGCGCGGACGATGCCCGCGAGCTGCTGGATGGGGCCGCTGGCGATCTCAAGATCGTGCTCGCCGCCGGGCGCGCGCAGGGCGCTTCCGCGGAGTGAGGACCTTGCTGCGCGGCGTGCTGCATGGCGCCCGAGGTGCGGACGCGGTGCTGATCGAAGGCGAGCTCATCACCTGGGTCGGTCGGGGCGAGCCACCGCAGCGACCTGATGAGGAGGTGGTGGCCGGCCTTGGCGAGGTGATCGCCCCAGGCTTCATCGACCTCCAGGTCAACGGCTACGCCGGACATGACGCGGCCGCCGGAGCCGACGCCATCGCGGCGCTGTCCGAGGCCCTGCCAGCCACCGGCGTCACCGCGTTCCTGCCGACGCTCATCTCAGCCCCTGTCGAGGTCGGAGCCGAGTTCGCGGCGTCCGTCGGGGCCGCCGCCGAAGCGACCGGCGCGCGGGTGCTCGGCGCGCACATCGAAGGGCCCTTTCTCAACCCGTCGTTCCGAGGTGCGCACCTTCGCTCGCACCTCGCCGATCCGACACCCGAGAACGTGGACGTCATCCTGGCCGCTCGGCCGCGACTGGTCACGATCGCGCCCGAGCTGCCCGGAGCGCTTGCCGCCGTCGAGCGTCTGCATGGCGCGGGCGTTGTAGTGGCGGCCGGTCATACGGGCGCCGACTTCGAGCAGGGCCGCAAGGCGATCGCGGCCGGAGTCCGTTTTGCGACGCACATCTACAACGCGATGCCGTCAGTCCACCACCGCCGGCCGGGCATCGCGCTGGCCCTGCTGCTCGATCCTCTCGTGACAACCGGCCTGATCGCCGACAGCGAGCATGTGCATCCCGCGGTGTGCGAGGAGCTCCTGCGCATCAAGGGGGGCTCGCGCATCGCGCTGACGACAGACCAGACCTCCGCCGCGGGCGCGCCGCCCGGCGCCTACGCGCTTTCAGGCCGTCCGGTGGTCAGCGACGGGAGGGTGGTCCGGCTGCAGGACGGGACGCTGGCCGGGAGCGCGGCCGCCATGCCCGACCTTGTGCGCCTGATTGCGCGTTTGCCCGGCATGACCGTCGTGCGCGCGATCAGCCTCGCTTCGGCCGTGCCCGCGCGCGTACTTGGCGAGTCACGATTGGGACGCATCAGCGAGGGTTCGTGCGCGGACCTGGTCATCCTGGACGCCGACCTGCACGTCCGGCTGACCATGATCCGAGGAGTGGTGAAATTTCGCCGACCCTCCTAGGTCTGGACATCGGTGGCTCCTCCAGCCGTGCCCGGCTGCGCGCCAACGGTCACCCTGTCCTGGAGGCTGAAGGTCCGGGCGCCAACGTCGCCACGCTCGATCCCCGCCTCGTCGATGAACGCCTCTCGGCGCTGCTCGGCGAGCTTGGCGACGTCCATCCCGCGGCCTGCTGCGCCGGCGCCGCGGGTGCGGAGGTCCCGGCTGCGCGCATGCGGCTGCAGAGCCTGCTCGAGCGAATGCTGCCGGGCTGCCGCTTGAGCGTGGTGCACGACGCGCGCCTGGTCCTCGCGGCGGCCGGGTTGGATGCCGGCACCGCCCTGATCGCCGGCACGGGCTCTGTCGCCTACGGCCGCAGCGCGGATGGTCGCGAAGCGCAACGCGGCGGATGGGGATGGATGGTGGGCGACGACGGCGGCGGCGCGTGGATCACACGCGAGGCCGCTCGCGAGGTCATGAGTCGAACCGACGCTGGTCGACCGCAGGGACCGCTGGCGGAGGCGCTTCTGAGGGCGGGCGGAGCCAGCGACCCCAGGCAGCTGGTGGCCAATCTGCACGCGATGCACGAGCCCATGCAATGGGCGGCGCTCGCCTCCGCAGTCTTCGCGACCGCCGGCGCCGACCCAGGCTCGACGGAGATCGTATGGCGCGCGGCGGCGGCGCTGTCTGGATTGGTCGGCGAGGTGCAGGCGTCGCTGGGCCTCGACGGACCGGTGGTGCTGGCCGGGGGACTGCTTCTCCACCAGCCGCTTCTCGAGACCGCTGTCCGCGAAATGACCAACGCACCTTGCGTGCGGCTCGAACAGCCGCCCGTCGAGGGCGCGCTGCGGCTCGCGGAAGAGGCGTTGCGCGAGTGAGCCGCTTTCGGGCCGAGATCGCCGAGCAGCCCGAGATCGCGGGCCGGCTTCTCGTTCATGGCGCCCCCATCGCGAACAAGATCGCGGCGCGAATCCGCCAGGCGGCGCCGAGGGGCTTCGCCATCGCTGCGCGAGGCAGCTCCGACAACGCGGCGCTGTATGCGAAGTATCTCTTCGGGGCAAAGAACCAGGCCCTCGTGGCCCTGGTCGCGCCGTCGCTGTTCACGCACTACGCACGACCACCTCGACTCGAAGGCCAGTGCGTGCTGGGCATCTCGCAGTCCGGCGAGTCGCCGGATGTGATCGCTGTCATCGAGGAGGCAGGACGGCAGGACTGCATCACGGTCGCGATCACCAACCAATCGGGGTCGAAGCTCGCTCGTGCGGCCGAGCTGGTCCTTCCCCTCGAAGCGGGACCGGAGGTCAGCGTGCCCGCCTCGAAGACCTATACCGCGAGCCTCTTGGCGCTCGCCATCATCTCCCAAGCGCTGAACCCCGACCCCTCCTTCGAAGCAGCCCTCGCCAGCGTGCCGGCGGCGATCACGCGCGTCCTGGAAAAGGAAGCGGAGCTGGAAGCCTTCGTGCCGGGCCTGATGGGCCCGCGGGCCATCGTGCTCGGCCGCGGATTCAACTTCTCGACCGCGGAGGAGATCGCATTGAAGCTCAGCGAGACCAGCTACGTCCTCGCACGCGCGTGGTCGGTGGCGGACTTCGAGCACGGCCCCATCGCCATCGTGGAGGCCGGTCTGCCCGTCGTCATCGTCGACGGAGGGGGGCCGGTGGCCTCAGACCTGGAGTCGGTCGGGGCGCGCCTCGAAGCCAAGGGCTGCCACGTGCTGCGCCTGTCCGACGAATCAGGCCTTCCGGAAGAGCTGACCCCCATCACGCTGGCCGTGCGCGGCCAGCTGCTTGCCCACCACGTCGCGGCGGCGCGCGGTATCGACCCCGACCGCCCGCGCACGATTCAGAAGGTCACCCGTACCTGGTAGCGCCAGGTCGTCATCGAGGACGATCATGGTCGGCTTCATCACATTCAGGCACTCGAGCGCGTCCTCGACGCCGGACACAACCTCCACACCGCAGCCGGCCTGCTCCAGCCACTTCCGCACGTGCCGCCGTTTGCGCGCGCCGGTCAAGACGAGCAGGACCCACGGTGTCGATTGCGGCATCGACCCTTCGCCATCGGTAGGAGAGAATGCGACCACGGCCACCGCGCCTATACCGCCATCAGTCGATTGACCTCCTCACGCAACAGCGCGAGGTCGACGGGCTTGGCAAGAAAGCTGTCGATGCCGCTGCCTTCGAGCGACTGCCTCACCTCGTCCGAAAGGTCGCCGGTGAGCGCCATGACCTTGATCGGACGCAGCACGTAACGTTTCCGCAGCAGCTGCAGGACCTCAATGCCGTCGTACATCGGCATATGCACGTCGAGGATCACAAGCTGGAAGTCGCCGCTCGAGCCCATCTCGAGGGCGCGATTGCCATCGAAGGCGGTCGAGACCGAGAACCCCTCAGCCTCGAGAAAGTAGGTGAGCAGCTCCGCGCTTGCGGGGTCGTCGTCGGCGACAAGGATCCGGGCGCTCACTGAGCCGTGACGCGCGTCCCATCTCCATTCCCCGCCGCCACGAACTGCCGAACCTCAAAGCCAAACGTCCGCGTGTCGATCGGCTTCGATATGTACCCGGCACATCCCGCATTCAACGCCTGCTGGCGGTCGCCGGTCATGGCGTGCGCGGTGAGCGCCACGACCGGGATTGCGGACGTGGCCGGATCTGCTTTGAGCACGCGCGTCACGGTAAGCCCGTCCTGGCCCGGGAGCTGGATGTCCATGAGGATCAGGTCCGGCACGCACTCGCGAAGCTCATCGAAAACCTCGGGTCCGGAGGCCGCGATCCGCACCTCGTAACCTTCGAGCTCCAGCACGGCGCGCGCGAGCAGCTGGTTGGCCTCGTTGTCTTCGACGACCAGGATCAGGCTTGGCTTGGTCATTTCCCTCCGTTGCGGTGGGCGAGCACGCCTTTGAGCAGCCCGACGATGTCCGACGTCGCGACCGAGCCGCGGCTCAGGATCTGGGAGACTCGACCATTGAGCTGACGCATGTCGGCCTCGGTCAGGTTGGCCGCGGTCAGGACCATGATCGGCGTGTCGCGCGTCTTCTCATCGGCGCGCAGCGCCGCGACCACGTCGAAGCCGGTGACCTCCGGCATGATCAGGTCAAGGAGCACAAGGTCGGGGTTCGACGACTTCGCAATCTCGATCGCCTCCCGGCCGCCTGACGCCGGCAGGACGGTGAAGCCGGCGGGCTCAAGCGCCTCGGTGAGCAACGTTCGATTGGCCGCCTCGTCGTCGACCACCAGCACTCGGACCTTGCGTGTGCTCGGGCCGCGCTCGACGTCGGGCCGGCCGAGGCGCTCCACCAGCGCCGAGGTATTAACTGGCTTGACGAAGTAGTCGATCGCGCCCAGCGCGATCCCGAGCTCGGGGTTGTCGACCACGCTCACGACAACGATTGGGATGGCGCTTGTCGCATCGTCGGTCTTCAATCTGGTGATCACCTCCCAGCCGTCGAGCTCGGGCATGATGATGTCGAGCGTGATCGCCGCCGGCTTGAGCTGGCGCGCGCGCTCCAGCGCCTCGTTCCCGGATCGCGCCACCTCGGTGCGGTAGCCGGCGCTCGCCAGCTGGCGGGTGAGCAGCTCCGCAGCCGCTGGATCGTCTTCCACCACCAGCACCAGCGGCCCGGAGCCATGGCCGTTGACCAAGCCGGTGACCGCACGCTCGCTCGGCGCCTGCACCCTTGGGTGGAGCGGCAGGACCAGGGTGAAGATGCTGCCCCTGTTGACCTGGCTGGTCACGCGCACGTCGCCGCCGTGGAGGGCGGCGAACCGCTTCGTCAGCGCAAGCCCGAGACCCGTTCCTTCGTGCTTGCGGCCGGGTCCTGGATCAACCTGGTGGAACTCGTGGAAGATCTGTTTCATGTCCTCGTCGGCGATGCCGATTCCGGTATCGGCAACTGAGATCTCGACCGTGTCCTTCGTGCGCACGGCGCCGATCGTCACCGCCCCACCGTCGGGGGTGAACTTGATCGCGTTGGAGACGAGGTTCAGCAGCATCTGCTTGAGCTTGCCGGCGTCTGCGATCACATCTCCCGCGCCGTCCAAGTTCGCCCGTAGCGTGATGGCCTTCTTGGCCAGGAGCGGCTCGACCGTCTTCGCGACCTGGTCGACGGCGTCGGCTACAGACACGGGCTGCAGGCGCAACTCCATCTGGCCTGCCTCGACCTTGGAGAGGTCGAGGATATCGTTGATCAGCCCCAGCAGGTGCTTGCCGCTGGTCAGGATCTGGCCCTGGAAGCGCTTGCGAGTGGCCTCATCAAATTGGCCCTCGCGCGCGTCGGTGAGGAGCTCGGAGAAACCGATGATCGCGTTCAGGGGCGTGCGCAGCTCGTGGCTCATGTTGGCGAGGAACACGCTCTTGTGGCGGTTCGCTTCCAGGAGCGCGGAGTTGGTCTGTTCCAGCTGAGTGATCAGGTGGCGGCGGTCGAGAGCGGTCACGAATGCGCTCATGAGCTGCTGGATGCGGTTCATCTCGTCGCCGCCAAAACCAGGCGTGAAGGGGCCGGCCATGACGACAAGCGTCCCCGAACCGGACAGTCCTGCAATGGGCAGTGCCATCACGCTGCTTTCCGAACCCGAGAGCGTGATCCTTCTCGGACCGCGACCAAGGCTTGCAAACTGGCCGCCCAGCTCGGCGACCTGCGCCGTGCTGACGCCGCGAACCGCGGTCGGCCGGCCTGAAGAGTCGAACAGCACGCCGGATGCTCCGCCCACCAGTCGCATCGCCCACTCCAAGGCGCGCCTGGCCAGCGCGTCGCGGTCTTCGCTGAGCTGGAGCTCTTCCATGAAGGCGCGCAGGCCTTCCTCTTCGGGCGCTCGCCACTGTCTGCGCAGCCACGAGGGCGGCGAGAAGCTGGCGTAGAGCAGCGGGACGATCGCCAAGGCAACCAGCTCGAAGATGATCTGCACCAGCGGCTGCCTCACGAGCGACGCCACGGGGACGGCGACCATCAGCAACACGACGAATCCGCCGAAGCCAAGGCTCAGCGAACGCAGCCGCCACCCCTGCACCGCGGGCAGGCTGCGCGCGACGAGCCAGAAACGGACAGTTGGCTCGCCCACGCACGCGCACCAGACGACGATCAGGAAGACAAGCGAAGCAATCAATACCCGCTGCGGGGCGGCGGTTGCCTGCGCCGCAAGTGGAAAGACGCTGGCAGAGGTCAGCGCGACGATCGCGACGACATGCCAGCGCCGAGGGAGGGGGATGATGGTGTCTCGGTAGAGGAGGAGCGCGTAGGCCGAGGCCATGAAGCCGGCAAGGTTGATCACGCCGAGCCAGGGCACCATGAAAGGCAGGTGCGCCTGGACACGGCCCAGGCCGGATACCGCAGCCAGCAGGATGATCGCGAGCGCGAGGAAGCCGAGCGAGCGGTCACGGCGCCTCAGCCAGCTGATCGCGGTCACCAGGCCAAGAGCCACAAACGCGATCGCAACCGCGTCCTGCAGGTAGGGGACGAGATCTTTCATCCGCTCGCCTCAGGCCGCGCCCAGGCTTGCGAATGTCGACACGTCGCGGACGAACAGGTCGACCACCTCAGGGTCCCACTGGCACTTCGCGCCCACCGACAGGACCGCGACCGCCTCGTCGATCGTCTTTCGCGCCCGATACGGGCGGTCGTTCACGAGCGCGTCGAAGGCGTCGCACACGGAGACGATCCGGGCCAGGCGAGGGATGCTCGCGCCGGCGAGCCGATCCGGGTAGCCGGTCCCGTCGAAGTGCTCATGATGGTTGCGGATGATCGGCAGCAGACCGGCGCTAGAGCGCAGTGGCGCGACGATGTTGGCGCCGATGATCGGATGCAGTTGCATCCTGGTCATCTCCTCAGCGTCAAGCGGTCCCGGCTTGAGCAAGATCGCGTCGGGCACGCCGATCTTGCCGATGTCGTGGATGAGTCCGCCTCTGTACAGGGCTTCCAGGTCGGAGGAGGGGAGTCCCAGGCTGGAGCCGATCCGGCGCGCCGACTCGGCGACTCGCTGCGTGTGGGCCTCGGTGTACGGATCCTTCGCCTCCACGGCCGCGGCCAGGGCGAAGATGACGTGCTCGGCGCTGTCCAGCGAGTCGTACACGGCCTTGAGCCGGAGCGCCGAGCCAACGCGGGCGACGAGCTCGATGCGGTCGACCGGCTTGGTCATGTAGTCGTCCGCACCAGACTCGAGGGCGCGTACGCGATCGGCGGTGCGGTCGAGAGCGGTGATCATCACGACCGGAACCAGCCTTGACGCGGGATTTGACTTGATGCGCCCGCACACTTCGTAGCCGTCCATGCCTGGCATCTGCACGTCCAGCAGCACCAGGTCGGGGAGCGCCGCATTGATCGCCTTGAGGGCACTGACTCCGTCCTCAGCTGTGCGTACCTGGCACTCCACGCCCGCGAGGCAGGCTTCGATCAGCTCCCGATTCGCGGCCCCGTCGTCGACCACCAGGACCACTGGCAAACGGTCGGTCCGGGAAAGGCGGCGCGTGACGGGCATCGCGCCGGCGGTCTCATCGCCCTGGCCGTCAGGCCATGCCGCCGGCTTGAGGGCGGCGATGAACGCGGCCGCCGAGAGGAAACGCTCTTCAGGTCGCTTCGACAGCGCGCGGCGCAAAACGTCCTCGATGTGCGCGGACAGCTCACCTCTCAGCTCGCGGGTGGCGGGCATCGGTTTGGTCACGTGGGAGAGCAGGACTGCGGCCGGCGTGTCGGCGCCGAAGGGTACCCGCCCGGTGAGCATCTCGTAGGCAACAATCGCCAGTGAGTAGAGATCCGATGCGGGGCCCATCGGTTCGTCGGCGGCCTGCTCCGGCGACATGTATTCAGGCGTGCCCATCACGGTTCCGGAGCTGGTCACGCGTCGTATCGAGCCGGCCATCTTGGCCAGGCCGAAGTCCGCCAGCACCGGCGTGCCGTCTCGGTGCAGGAGGATGTTTGAAGGTTTGATGTCCCGGTGGAGGATGCCCTGCGAGTGCGCGTAATCGAGTGCGCCCCCCAGCTGCTCGAGCAGCTGGACCGCCTCGCGCAGGGGCATGGGGTGGCCGACCCTGTCGGCCAGCGTGCCGCCCTCGACCAGCTCCAGGACGAGGTAGGCGAGCTCGTCGTCGTAGCCGAAATCGAAGATTTCCAGGATGTTGGGGTGCCTGAGGCGAGCCACCGAGCGCGCCTCCTGCTGGAAGCGCTCGCGATATCCAGGGTCGTCGGCAAAGAAGTCGGGCAGGACTTTGATCGCGACGTAGCGGTCCAGACCGGGATGGTAGGCGCGGTACACGCTCGCCATCCCGCCGCGGCCGATGTGCTCGATCACTCGGTAAGCACCGAGGGTCATGCCTTCGCGGATCTTCATGCGACCAGCCCCAGCAAGACGAGGGCCGCCACGGCCGGTGGCGAGAGCATCAGCCCCGCCGGCACCACGAGGAGCCCAAGGGTGAGGGCCTGCCGGCGCGCGCGCCGATCATCCGATGCCGCTCGGACTGATCGCCCACCGACAGCCAGCGCCATGTAAAGAACCCAGGCTCCCTTGGGACTGAGGTTAAGAAGTGATGGCTTAGCGGTTCACTCTCCGAAGGGCCAATTCCCTACCCACATGGGTAGTTTTGTTAATCCAGAGGATTAAAGCCAGCCGTCCTTGGCCGCTTGATGGGCCAATTCGGTGCGGTTCGACGCACCCGTCTTCTGGAGGATCTGGCGGACGTGGAATTTGATCGTGTTCTGGCTCAGGTGGACCTGGGCCGCGATCTCGCGGTTGGTGAGGCCTTCGACCATCAAGCGGATGATCTGGATCTCGAGCCGGCTCAACCCCTGAGGCGGCGATGGCGCCCGCTGCGGAGCCGCGGTTCCCTGCGACGTCTTACGCAGCCGCTCCTGCATCGCCGCGTTGTCGATTGCGATGGCGGCCACGCTGCCGAGGGCATCCAGGAACGAGACCCATTCCTGGTCGGGACTCAACGGGGTGCGGTGATACACCTCGAGCGCGCCCAGCGGTAATCGGGCACCGCGGTGGCCAGGAAACCGGTGCTCGCCGCCAGCGCGAGCATGTTGTCCGACTCCTCCAGCAGCAGGACGTCCGCCGCATCCACCTTCAGCTGCGCGGTCACCTGGTCGAGGATGACCTTGAGCGTGAGCCGGAGGTCAGGGCTTGCGCTCAAAGCCAGGCTCAGGCTCTGCAGTGAGCCGAGCCGCTCGAGGCGCATGACGGCGTCCTCGTAGAGCTGGGCGTTTTCGATCGCGAGCGCGGTACGATCGGCGATCGCCTGCATCCAGATGATGTCTTTTTCGGTCAGCGGGTTGGAGCTGCGCCGCTCGTACAGGGCAAGTGTGCCGACGACGGCGCCGCGTGCCCGCATCGGCACGACCACCACACCTGAGGTCTCGATCGGGATCGGCAGCGGGTGTTCCGCCACGTACGCGGCCACCCCCGGCGCGATCATCTCCCAGAGCTCGCTCATCGGGACCTGTGGCAACAGGAGGGGCTTGCCCGATTCGATGACACGCTGCGAGATCCCGGTGGTCGGCGCCTGGCCCGGGTGGTCAAGCGACGCTACGTGCCGGTTGACGTACTCGACGAGCTCCGAGTTGGCGACGTCCGCGGCCACCACCAGCGACGTGCTCGGGTCCTTGTTCAAGAGCGACGCCACCCAGGTGCCTGGTCTCATCCTGCTCAGGGCGTTCGTGACCACATGGAGGATGGAGTGGGTTTCGAGGCGGGCGTCGGCCAGCTCGCCGACAACCTCGTTGACGATGTGCTCCCCGGCGCCGCGGCTGGTCAGCCTGCTGCGCGCGAACAGGTGGGTGACGTCGCACAGGCTGGCCGTCACAAGGGTCACCTCGCCGGCCACGTTCAGCTGCGGCACCGCGTCGACCTGGATCCAGATGTCGGTGCCCTCGGGCCGGCTCGCCCTGGCCAGGACGCCGCGGACGGCCTGCAGGCTCTTGAGGGTGGCGGTGACCGGATGCACGGACATTGGACCTTCGGGCGCTTCGAGGACCAACCACTCGGCGTCCTCCGCGTAGGTCCCGAGGAGGCGGTCGCGGCTGAGCCCGAGCAGGCCGACGGCGGCGTCATTGGCGTCGATGACCTGGCCCGCCCGGTCATAGATGAGGATCGCGCCGGGAACGTCCTTCCAGCTGAGACTTGCGGCCACCGTGCCGAAATTATCCCGAGCCGCGACCTTCGTCTGTTAAGTAAGTCGCATTAACCGACCATCCGGTTCATGCCTAGACTGCTCTGGTGGTAACCGTGGATGTAGCCCCGAGCGCGAGCGCGGATGGCTGGGTTTGCGAGGTGACGGTCGAGCTGGATGGGGAACGGACCCACCACACGGTCAACGTGAGCGAGGCTGACCTCGAGCGCTGGGCCGGCGGCGGCCGGAGGGAGGATGTCGAGGACCTGGTCGCCCGGAGCTTCGACTTCTTGCTTCAGCGCGAGCCACCCGCTTCGATCCTGCGCCGGTTCGACCTCTCGGCGATCCGTCGCTACTTTCCCGATTACGACGACCAGTTCAAGTTGCAGGCATAATCGGCTTCCATTGAGTGGATCAGTCGAACACATACACGTCGCTGAAGTCACCAGCGGCCCCGTGCACGCGGTGGCGTCGGTCGAGGCCGTGGCCGGGGTTGGACTCACAGGCGAC
>WNGJ01003497.1_pt1 | contig 19033 bp, 16 predicted proteins | sample 5400611 | NCBI WGS metagenome assembly WNGJ01 (sample SAMN13153375, study PRJNA577476) | soil metagenome | isolation source: 40 cm soil or saprolite under Garry oak tree replicate 1 | place: USA:California | collected 2016-06-15 | reverse complement strand
GGATTCTGACACCAGAATTTGTGCAGCGTCAACAGCAGTGTGACGTGACGACCCGCACAAGGCAGGTCGGCCACTCGTCGTGTATAGCGACTGTGGATGCGGGAGGAGACCTGCCCACACAGGGGACATCGGGCTTGTGTGGAGCTAGACAGGACGGTCACGACCACCGTGGTCGGCGTTTCACTGATGCGCTCAATCTGTAATCCATCACACAAACGGAGCAAGGAAGTGGCTTCCATCTTCAAGACTCTCATTCTTCATGACATTCTCTCCATATAGAACGAGTTATCTGGGCGATTGGAGCAAGCAGAATGTGGGGAAGAACCCAAAAATATTAATTTGCTAATATAAAAATCAGAGCGGAAGAAGAAAGTGATGTCAGGTCAGATTATCTGGGCAGAGGCAACCTGCTCAAAGCGCTTGGCAGCGTAGCACATTATCTGGCAGACGGTATTTTTTATCTGACAAATGACACTATTTGATGACTGGAGGTGATACACTGTGTTTATCGACATCGAGTTTCAGCAATTGCGGTGCGACGGCGGCCGCGCTCAGCCCTATCTCTGGATGGAGCTTCTTCAAATTGACGACGACACGCTGGCCCCCAACGGACCTCTAGTCGCCGCTGTCGACCATCGCCCTTTGTTCGATGCTCAGGTCATGGTACGAGAGGAGATGAAGGCGGGCGACAGTGCGCCGATTCCTGGCGAGCTCGCGCGCCTAGGCGCTCGCTTCAGGGCGGGTCTGATGCGCAGAGATCTGATTCTCGTTGCATTGCTTTGGGATCATCGCGGCACCCCGTACGTTGCGGTGGACGCTGGTTATAGCGCGTTCTTAAGCGAGCTGAGGGACGCCGTCGCTGACAACCTCTTAGCTTTGTCAACGACAACAGGGCCCGATAACGACTCAATCATCCAAGTCATTAAACAGCGTGTTCGCGACAAGGTGGAAGCGGCCATTACGGACAAGATTTCGTGGCTGCAAGAGATCGGGATCTTCGTCGGGTTAGAGGACACGGATCGCTTGATCGACAGTACGTTCAAACGTTTCGAGGATGCGGATTTCACGCAGCTGAACATACCGACGCCGTTTACGCTCACCTTTCATGATTCCGGCGACGATTTTAAGCTAGACGCTCAGCAATTTGAGATAGCCTATACGTGCGAGGACGAACTCATTCAAGTCAGGTCGCTGCAGCAGGACATCGCGACGATGCAGGGTGCGCTTCGTCAACTGGGACACGCGCACGGAGGCGAGCCACGACCGGAGGATGAGCAGAAAATGCAGCAAATTGAGCAGCACCTCAGGGCAGCGCAAGCGAAGCTCTATAGCGCACAGGACGCGTACAAGCAATGTCAGAGGCTGCACGAAAAGGTCTCGGGAGAGGGTTGAAGAGACAAAATCCGAAGCAGGTAAGTAATATTTGATGTTTAGACAAAAGTAAGCTCAGGCAATCTCCTCTTGCAGAAGATTGCCAGATGGAGTACTGTTCCAGGCAAGACAACAAGCCAAAGGAGCAGACTTCAGATGAACCTTAACACATTGAAAACGTTTCGTCAGCAGGTCTACGGCTGCATGGAGCGCCGAGCCGATGCCTTGTTTAGCGTATGTGACGGATTGTTGAGCGAGCCGCAAGCCCGCTCGCTGCCCGAACTCGCGCACTCGCCCTTTTTCGAGCGGCAGTGGCCCAGTGTGTATGCGGCGTTGGCTGATGGGAAGATCAATCTCGACGAGTTGCGAGCGCTGTGTGTGTGTCCGCCAGGTCCTGGCCGATGTGCCAGCCGATGCCGAGGTCTGGATCTCGGTCGATGCCACCCCAGTGGAGCGCCCGGAGGCACACACCAGCGAGGGCCGCGGCTACATTCACGTCTCGAACTTGCCTCTGGCTGACAAACCCATCAGCATTGGATGGATGTTCTCGGTGGTGGGGCTGCTGCCCGAACAGGCCAGTAGTTGGACCCCACCTCTGGATCTCCAATGGATTGGCAGTGATCAGACGGCGATTGGGGTGGCAATTGAACAGCTGCGGCGGCTCAAACCCCTCTTTGGCGCCAGGCGGGTCATCGTCGTCGCTGATCGCTGGTATGGGACGCCAGAGATGCTGCGGGCCTGCCGAGAGCTGGGCTACAGCGTGTTGATCCGCCTGAAAAGCAATCGCAAGCTCTATCGTAAACCGAGGCGCATCCACCCGCGAGGCGCCCCACCCAAAGACGGAGCGCTCTTGCAAGGGACGCGGCCAGAGACCCAATCGGACCCGGCTGCAGTGTGGGAAGAAACCGATCAGACAGGCAGAGTGACACGCGTCAGCCGCTGGGATGAAGTGCATTTCCAGCAAGATCGCGAGCTGGTGCTCGCGGTGATCCGGGTCGAGCGGACCTCGGCACGTGATACCAAGCGTGATCCGCGCGTGAGTTGGTTTCTGACCCTGGATGAGGTGGTGCCGTTGGAGCAGGTGCCACAGCGCTATGGCCTGCGGTTTTCCCAAGAGCATCTCTTCCGTTTTTTGAAACAGGATTTGCTCTGGACTCAGGTTCACGTGCGGACTCCCGCTCAATTTGAGCGCTGGAGTTGGATCGTCGCGCTGGCGTTCCTCCAGTTGTATCTGGCCCGCCCGCTCGGACTCGCTGCTCTGCTGCCGTGGGAGGCCAAGGGGCGTCCGGTGACTCCACGACAGGTCCGTCGGGTCATGCCCACCATTTTGTGGCAGCTTGGCACACCAGTCCGTGCGTGCCAACCACGAGGAAAAGCGCCCGGACGCGCGAAGGGATTTCATCCGCAGCCCGCTGCGCGGTATCCTGTTCTTCATAAAACGAGCAAAAAGCAGAAGAAAGGCAAAACAGGCGCTAGCAAAAAGCAGAAGAAAGGCAAAACAGGCGCTTTGACCTAAGTTTTGCTGACCTCTGTTTTTCATTTGCCCTCGTCTTTCTTGGCTCTGAGCCTGCAACTCTGTGGCTCAGTTCCGTTCGTTTTGTCTAAACATCAATTGCTAGAGAAGGTTTATTTAAATCTCAATTGGTTGATATAGTCATCCAAACCTTTCTCATCTTCGGTATGAAGACTCGGATATTGTTCTACGAGATTCAATACTTTTTCAAATACTGCGGTAAAAATATTTTTTATTGTACCTAAATCGGCTGCGGCAACCTGAACGGATTTTCCAGATTTCCCATGAACCAAAGATGACCTTGTATTATAATATTTTCTCATGAGTTTAAATATTTGCAATCGTTGTTCTTGCTCATCAGACAAGAGGAATGCAACCTTCTCAGCAATTTTTAGTCCGATATAATCTCGATCACCCTCACCTAAGAGCAGGCTCTCTAAGGCAGAGATTAGTGAAATAAATGTTATCTCTGGGGAATAGGATTGGAGCGCCAACCAATACATTTTCGACGATAGTATCAATTTTCTTTCAAGTTCTGAGTTTTTCTGTTTTGCAAATACCTTTTTAACCTTTTCAACGTTCTGATTATTCGCTGGATGATAACTGGCCCACCCTTTTGTGAGATGATTTTTACCGATGATATCCGGTGCTACATATTCTTGGCTTTTATCACCTAAAATAACTCCAATTAAGCTCTCATCGGTAAGAGGAAAACCGAACATGAGGATCGAAATAATCCCCAAGAATGGCTGTATAGATTTTTTTAATTCATCGCGAAGATTGTAAATTAATACTGAATTGAAGGTGCATTCTAGCCATAAACCATTGTCGGCATCGACATCGGCATACTTTGTTTTAATAAATTCAAAATGTTCCCAAAACCCCTCGTCGTGGTCAAACGTGACCTCTTTTCTGGTAATTGTTTTAATTAAGCCAAAACTCTCTCCAACAGGAAACCCGAATATTTTCGGTATAAAGAGAAATGCCTTATAGCTCTTTACTTTTGTAAGACTCTCTAAACATTGAGCAAGCTCATTAATAAATTTGTCCTCTGATTTTTCTTTCGTATGAGCCTGATAATACGTGAGAAAAGAGGCAATCTCATCAATTAGTTCGCTATCACTCATATCCTTAAAGAGCTGTGTAACTTTTGCAGGCAGTTTATTTCTTATGATAGCTACTATTGCCTTTAATTGCTCACTACTGTCTTGAAAGGAAATAGGTGTATGTACCGCTTTTGACAGTGCTTCAGTAAGCGAGTTTCTCAAGTTATCAGTTTTATGTTGATTAGTCATATTGAAGGCGCTTCCGGTGAGGGGCTGTGGTAGCAAGCTCTTTTCTACTGCTGATGATTTTTCCATAAGGAGTATACCATAAACTGCGCAAGAAGCTCAGAGAATGCGTAAGATATAGGAAGGAAGGAAGGGTAGGGCGGCTTTGCAAAGTGTTTCTGTTCATGTTAACTGGAATATAATGGCTTCAAGTAGTGGAAGGGATAGTTAACAGAAGAGCTCAGTCCTACCTACGCGCTTTCAGCTCGACTGCTATGCTCCAATATTGTTCAGTACCAACGTTGCTATCACAGAAGGCCAGGTAGTCTACCACTTACTAATATCCAGGGAGGCGAAGTAGTCGAGCAGTAGGCGATGAATGAAGATGTAGCCCCCACCCACTTTGCGGAGAAGAATACACTCAGCGGCATAGTCAAGAAAACGGGCATAGTTCCAAGGTATGCACCCGGCATTTTGAAGGAGCCATCGGAGGAAGAAATGCTCAATACATAGCTCCCCGCCAAAGGCTAGCCCCGCCACTAGCCCCGCCGTTAGTCCGGTCACTAATCCAACTTCCAGCCCAGCGATCGATTTAGCGATGAGCCCGACTATTAGTCCGGTCGTCAGTCCAGCTATTAGATCTATCACAACTGCGCTTCGCGACCAAGCTAGAACCTCGGTGGGTCGGAATGAAGCTGTCATTATAAAGGCTAATCCACAAACCAACCCACTAACCGAGCCAAGGATTAGAGCAAAGATAGGCCCACCCAGAAGTTCAAGGGACAGTCCGACAATTTGCCCAGCTGCTAGTCCGGCAATCAGCCCAGAGAATAGGCGAATACCCACCTCATAGATCCCAGATGATCTATTATCAGGTAACCATTCTGGCTGTATCTGCTCAATATAGAACTCTGTTTGTCCACGCTGCATTAGATTCTTGGCTAACCAGGAGAGCCAATATAAAGTCTCATTTGGTTGGTAGCGGATTTTGCCGCTTCGGTGCTGAAGCATTCGTTCAACATAAGTTGAAAACACCAAATTTCTTCTTTTCTCTAGAGAGTTCAGTACCAAAAGATCTTCAATTGTCTTACCACGATAAGCCACCATTATTACACTCAACATTAGGGGCGTTGTCACTAATTCTTGCAATTCTTGATCTTCACGCAAAGCTACACGTAGTGCTGCCAACTGTCTACCTGCAATGGACAGGAAATCATCAATCTGCTGTGCCGTAAGCGGCTGCACGACGACTGCATTACGCAGTAGGGTAGTGGCACAAATAAGCAGGATAAGGTAGACTGTGAGGACCAATTCCAGAGAAAAAAGAGGAGCCTTTCATCGTCACCATCATCGTTCACTGCTCTCACTGTCAGAGCGACGCTCTCGTGCGTAATGGTCACGCCCCCAATGGCAAACAGCTCTATCGCTGCCGCGCGTGCGGACGGCAAAGCCGCGAGAATCCCACTCCCCATGACTATCCAGAAGAGCGCCGCGAGGAGATCCTGCATGCCTATCAAGAACGCAGCAGTTTGCGCGTGAGAACGCGCACCTTCGGGGTTTCGCGTACTACCGTCTCAAGTTGGATCAAAAAAAAGTAGCTCAGCTTGCTCCTTTGTGGACCACTCTGCTCGCTCCGGATCCCGAAGATCCCACGTCCACCATCCTGGAACTGGATGAGCTCTGGTCGTTTGTGCTCAAAAAAGCGCTCGACTCCTGGATTTGGATTGCCCTGTGCCGCCAGACGCGACAGGTGGTGGCCTATGCGATTGGGGATCGGAGCAAAAAGACGTGTCAGCGGGTGTGGGAAGCCATTCCAGAGGGGTATCGCCAGGGGCATTGCTTCACCGATTTCTGGGCGGCCTACGCGGCGGCGATCCCGGAGGAGCAACACACAGCCGTGGGCAAAGAGACCGGAGAAACGGCTCACGTGGAGCGGTGGAACAACACCCTACGGCAGCGTCTGGCCCGTTTTGTGCGCATGACATTGTCCTTTTCCAAGTCGCTGATCATGCATGAAGCCTGCTTGCTCCTCTTCCTCCATCGCTACAATACCGAGCGAGCCATCCTGCTCAAGTGAGCCACTACTGAGAGAGCCTGTAAAAAATGTAACAGGCCCTCGAGTACTAATAGTACTTGAGGGCCAACTCTTCGTGCTTTTTTCCCGCATCTGATCGCTTCGTAGAAAAGATGCTCGTTATCGTAACTTTGCCAGCGCTCTGACAGGAAAGGTCCCTACCCCTTTGAACTTTGGCGGAAGAGCACTAAAGGTAAATCCTTCGTCTGGAAGTTGGCCCAGATTGCACATATGCTCCACGATCAGGACTTCGGCTCCAAGCAGTAGGGAATGGACGGGTCTCTCGCCGCCCCTAGTATCATCGATGTTCACGGAGTCGATGCCGACCAGTTTGACGCCACACTCTACAAGATAGTGAGCGGCATCTTCAGTCAGGTGTGGGTGGTGTTCGAAGTACTGGTCAGTATTCCAGTAGGCGTCCCAGCCGGTATGCACCAATACAGCTCGCCCTCGCAGTTCCTTGCCGCGGAAGAAGTCAGCGTTCATTGCAAATGTCTCTTTGTGGTCAGCACGAATAACGATGCCATCCAGGTCTGCAAGCCTTTCCACACCTACTTCCGAGAGGTCCTTGCCGCGCTCGTAGCGATGAAATGGGCAATCGAGATAGGTGCCGGTGTTGGCCACCATTTCGATCTTCCCAATCTGGAACTCGGTCCCCTCCGCGTAGTGTTTCCTTGATTCCTCCCGACTTAAATAATCGCAGATGATGGGGGCTGGTAATCCTTTATAGGTCACTAAGGAGCTGTCAAGAAATAGCATTATTAATTGAGATGTCGCGAGGCGAGATGGTGTAGTTCCATTCGCCGTGGAAAGCGTCTGGTTGGATGGAGAGCGTGGCCATCTGTTCATCCGACACCTTGCGTCCAGCGGGATAGCTCGTCGTGTCGAGTTTGCACTGCACTGTCAGTCCGGCCTCAGTCGTGGTCGCGGCAATCAACTGGAGGATCACCGCGTAGCTGACCAGCGGTTTGCCGCGCCAGTTCTGGCTGATCCAGGCAAAGAGGCGATGCTCGATCTTGTTCCATTTGCTGGTGCCCGGTGGCAAGTGACAGACCGTGATGGAGAGACCGGTCTCATCGGCCAACTGCTGCAGTTCCCATTTCCACAACCGTACCCGCGAGCCGTTACTGCCTCCCCCATCCGCGCTGATCAAGAGGCGTTTGGCCTGAGGATACTGCGCCTGTCCGACCTCGTTCCACCAGCGCCGAACGCTTTCCACGGCAAAGGCCGCGGTATCGTGGTCAATGCCCACGTTCACCCAGCCCGCGTTGCGTGTCAGGTCGTACACCCCATAGGGCGTGGCCCGACCCAGGCCCTTGATGGGGAAGTCATACACGCGCACTTCCTCGGCTTCGCCCTGCGGATGCCATTCCCGCCCAGCATTCTTAAAATCGCCCACCAGTTCCTTCTTTTTCGCGTCCACTGACACCGCCGGCTCGCCTGCGGAAAGGCTCGCGGCTGCTTGCGCATTGAGGTGCTCGAACTGCGCATCGCGATCGGGGTGCTCGCCGCCCTCGCGCGTCTTACGGCTGACCTGCAGACTGTAGCCCAGCCCGTGGAGCAATTCGCTCACCAACTCATGCGACACCCGATGTCCCATGTGCTGCAGTTCCTTGGCCAGCTTGCGCACGCTCTTGCTCGTCCACCGCAGTGGCGACTCCGGGTCCCCCCGCGTCACCGGCTCCACCAGTCGTTCCAGGTCTTCGCTCAGGCTGGGATCCTTGCTCACGTTGCTCTTGCGCCCGCCTCCGATCCTTCGGATCCGTCCTTCTCCCGCTCGCTGCCCCTCCCGCAGTTCCTGCATCCCGTCCACGATGACCTGCCGCGACAGCCCCGTCGCTCGCGCCACCACGGCAATCCCTCCCCAGCCCAGTTCCATGGCTTCGTTGGCCGCGAAGAGCCTACGTGTCCGTTCATTCAGTTCTCCCGCGAGTCGCTCGTATCGCTGCTTGATCTCTTCTTCTTTTTTCATGCCGAGAGTCTACAACAGATTCTCTCGCTTTACAAGTATTATTCCCTGACGGCTCCTAATCCATGCTCAATGGTATGGCTCAAGTCGACGAGTTTCTCGCTTCCCGGTCTGGCAGCGATGGGAACACGTTGATGCTTCTCCACCAGAAGAGTCTTCTTGCGAATATGCACCTTCCCAACCATCAGCAGCCGCAGATCACTGACCAGGGAATCAGCGAGCGCCTGGTCGCTGATATCATCGCCTGCAATATCCAGACGAAAGCCCTGTCCTTGTATCCCTCCACCGTTGGTAAACTCGATTTCAAAGTCACATTGTACTCTCTTCTCCATGGTGACCTTTCTTTCAAAACAGCTTCATCAGGCATGTTGCTCAGCATGGTAACGCTGGTACATCCCACTCAGGCTCATGTCTTCCAATTGTATGTATGGGTTGCGCCATTCGCACATATTTCGTTCTCTTGGCCCCAGAGGCCTTGCTGTTGCTGGCTTCATAGCGTCAAGTATAGAAGACACGGTGGCAGCCTGTAAAGGCTTTTCTCTCGTCGTCGTCCCGCGAGTACTCAGGACTGACCTGGTAAGCTCATTGGTATGACAACCAGAAAAGCTTACACAACCGAGCCTCCGTGATCTGGAGTGGCAGATCATTGAACCGTTCCTGCCTGGGCCGAAACGCCTGGGTCGCAAAATCGAATATTCCCGAAAGGAAATCCTCAATGCCATTTTCGCGTCTTTATCGGAATGGCTGCACCTGGCGGAATTTGCCTAGCGATTTCCCACCTTATGGCACCGTTTCGTACTATTATCATGCGTGGCGGCGTAGCGGACTCTGGCAAGCGATCAATGATGCACTGCGAACCCAACTGCGTCTGGCTGAAGGACGAGACTTGCCCTCTCCTTGAGAAAAGAGCCGTACATGGGCTGGACCATGAACTCATATCAAATCCGATTAGATAGCGTATAATGGAGGCATGGCCAAAAGAGTCGAAGTGAAAACCGAGCTGACAACAGAAGAGCTTCACGAACGCTCTCGCAAAGCGACCAATCCAGGCGAACGAACGCATTGGCACATGGTGTGGTTGATGAAGGAGGGCCACACCGCCACCGAAGTGGCTGAGCGGATAGGCTCCAGCACGCGCTGGGTTCGCACGATCGTGGGGCGCTACCATCAGGCAGGGGAAGAGGCCATCAGTGATCATCGCCGGAGCCTGCCAGGTGCATCGCCCTGGCTCACGGCGGCGCAACACAAGGAGTTGGACCAAGCCTTGCAAGAGCGCCCGGATGACGGTGGGTTCTGGAGCGGGCCAAAGGTCGCGTGGTGGATGCAGGACAAGATTGGCCGTCCGGTAGACGGACGGCGTGGTTGGGACTACCTGCAGCCTCTGGGCTATAGCACCCATGTCCCGCGCCCTCAGCACGAGGAGAGCAGCCCACCAGAGCAGCCAGCTTTTAAAAAAACTGCCAGAAGAGGTCAAGCTGATTCGTCAAGCCTATCCAACAGCAGCGGTGGACCTGTGGAGGAGCGATGACCATCGCAGTGGACTCAAACCCATCCTGCGGCGGGTTTGGGCACGCCGTGGGAGCCGTGTCAGCGCCGTGGTGAGGCAACGCTAGCAATGGATGTATCTCTATGGCTTTGTCGAGCCCACCAAGCGGCAAAACGAGTTGGGTGTTGCTGCCCACGGTCACTGGTGAAGCCTTTTCGCTCGCGCTTTCCGCATTGGCTGAAGAGGTCGGCTGTGGGCCTAACAAACACATGGTCCTGGTGCTGGATCAGGCGGGGTGGCATAAGAGCCCCCGCCTCGTGATTCCCGAGGGCTGGCATGGACGCTTCTTGCCCTCCCATGCGCCAGAGGTGCAGCCTGCCGAGCGCTGGTGGCCACTCGCCAATGAGCCGCTCGCCAACCGGGCTTTTGCTTCGCTCGACGAGTTGGAACTGGTCCAGGCCGCTCGCTGTCGCTGGTTACAAGCTCATCCAGAGGTCATCCGGGGCCGGACCGCCTCTCACTGGTGGCCTGCTTCTTTGGACACTACTTAAACGGATTTGATATCACTGAGCACGAACACTTCAGAGATCATAGCACGTCTACTTGGAATCACGTTGCTCCTCTCTCGACGGCTGCAAGTTGTGCCGCTTTTTGGGCACGCAGCGCCTTCACGGCCCGGTAGAGGGTCAGCCGGGCAAACACCGCAGCACTGATCGTCAAGAGCCCGACGCCCACAAAAATGGTATCGAGACGGCCCAAAGTCATTCCCGCGAACTGTGCATGGAAACCTGCCAGCACGGTTGAAGCCAGCAGGCTTGCTATCAGGCCTCCTAAAAGCGAAGCTACAGTAATCAAGGGCACCTCAAACGCCATCACGCGTCCGATCAACTCCCGTGGCGTGACCAGCACTGTCAGGGGACGCACGGTCACAAAGATGCTTGAACTGAAGAATCCTAGCAGCACCGAGCAGGTCATCCCCGGCACCATTGTGCTCACCCGCGAGAGCACAAGCATCACTGTCCCGAAGCTGGCCAGAAAGAGCCAGAGCACGTCGACCTCGCTGGACCGCTTCGCCAGCGCGGCAGCGGCAGGCAAGCCCACCACCACGCCAGCTCCATAACATGCGACATACACTCCGAGCAGTGCCCCGGGAATATGCAGGTTCTCGACCCCATAGAGGTACTCAAACGAGTTGTAAGCCATGCCTCCACACATAAACAGCATCCCGCTTACTAGCATGGTGACCAGCACCCGATTGCCAACAAAGAAATGCAGTCCCTGGGAAAACTCCTGCCAAAGTCCCATGCGTTGCCCTTGCACGGCGCGTTTTTCCTGGGCTCTCGTGCGCAGGAGGAAGGTGAACAGACACGAGAGCAGAAAGGAACACGCGTTGAGCACAAAGGCCCAGGTCGGTCCCAGGACGCTGTAGAGGAGCCCGGCAAGAGAAGGACCAAGAATCTGCGCGAAATAGCGGGCTTGCTGCAGCGATCCATAGGCCTGGAGATGCTGCTGGGCCGGCACGAGATCAGCGACCACCGCCACGCGCGCTGGCACAAAGAACTGTTCCCCGCATGCCACCAGCACCAGCATGACCAAAGCACTCAAGAGCAGCAGCGCTCGCTCAACAACGAGCAGCGTCATCAGGACAAACAGGCTGACCAAGAGCAAGCGCAGCACGTCTGTCCAGATCATCGTCCAGCGCTTCTCCCAGCGGTCAACAAACACACCGGCGAAAGGTGCCAGCAGCAGCGCCGGCAAGGTCGCCGCCATCGCGACTCCCCCGGTTGCCAAAGGGAGCCAGGTTTCGCCTCGTGCGAGTCTATCGATGATCCAAAGCATGATCGTCGCTGAAAAAAAGTAATCTCCGATCAACGAGATGGACTGCCCAGCCCACAACAGCAGATACTGGGGATTCTTGAAGCAGGACGCCTTCTTTGCACCAAAAGTGGTTGAAGTCATACGTGATCCTCTCGCTTCCCTGTTGATCTTGTCCTTGCTCACAAAGACCTCGGAGCCCTCCGGACGCCGATGAGATGAATGAGTCACCTCGTCAAATCAGGTGATCGTCATCCACCTTGCAACCGCTTTGAAAACGCAAGAAGCGAGACGGGAAAGAGGGTTCTCTCCCGTCTTTGTTCCTCCAAAGAGGCAGTTGGAGGAGCTCCTGGCAGGATTGGACGCGTGTTTTGGACAGGCCCATGCTCTGCTTGTACCTCCTCTTGCAGAGCAGCCCCCGGCACCCACACGACAGGCAGGCCTTTGGCGAAGCCTGCCCACTCAAAGGCCGCATCAGCTTGCCGAGGGATGTCTTGATACCTCGTGTATTAATCCCAACTGAGGCCGTATGCCATCATCGCCGTCCACCTCCTTTCCTTCTTTTCTTGACGCCTCGTGTATTAACCCCAAGAGGTGCCGAATGCTGTCATCGCCGTCTCCCTCCTTTCTTTCTTCTCTTATGTCTGGCGTATTAATCCCAACTGAGACCGTATGCAAACATCGCCGTCACCTCCTTTCCTGGCTTTGATGCGTTTCTCTCCCTACAGAGAAAGGGCAGGAGACTCCATATCCAGATGAGACGCCTCCGCAAGAGCCAGAAGTCCCTTCCTCAGGGAACCGCCCAATGCCGTGAGGCAGCCAGAGCTGTTTGCGCCTATGCGACTTTTTGCGTTCCCAAAGGAGTGTAGCATCAAAGAACACGAAATACAGAGGCGCCCAGCAGGCTTTTGGGAGGCGATCTTGCCAGAGACCCAAAAGCCTGCTGGATGTGAACACTGCCTGAGAACCGTCGTAGTTTCTTACAGGTGGATGGTCTCTGGTTTGCAGGCAGGTGCATCGGTTGGCTCGCTCATACGCGTCCAAGCCCTCGGCGCTCTCTACATCCAGGTGGGCCAGGTAGATCGTGGGAGAGGTAGTTGACCAACGAGAAGTAACCTTGCAAAGGAGGCAGGCATGCGTGAGCGAAGTAAGGAAAGACAGCCGAATGATCGGTTAAGGCAAGAGCGGCTCTTACGGGGCTGGTCCCAACGGCAGGTCGCCAACCATGTAGGGACCGACGACTATACGGTCGGCCGCTGGGAACGTGGTAGAGCCAGACCTGGCCCCTACTTTCGCCAGCAGCTCTGTGACCTCTTTGGCAAGGACACAGAGGCCTTAGGACTGCTAGGGGAGAGGAAGCAGCCTGCTGCCTCTGGCTGCAAGGAGCCAGGGGAACAGGAGATCCTTTCCCCACCGAGCAGGCTCACTGGTCCCTCCTTCTGGTCCGTGCCCTTCCCACGCAACCCCTTCTTTACGGGACAGGAGCCGTTCCTGCCGCACCTCCACCGGCTCCTGTGTCCGCCCAGCGCTGCCCTCTTCCCTCCGTCCTACGCGCTCATCGGCCTGGCAGGCAGTGGCAAGACGCAGACGGCAGTGGAATACGCCTATCGCTATGCCCACCACTATTCAGCCATCTTCTGGATGAGCGCAGAGACGCCTGAGAGGATCAGCGCCAGCTTTCGGCGTCTGGCGCAACTCATCGGGCTGCCTGAGTCGCAGCAGTCCAAGCAGGCACGCATCGTGGCGGCCGTGCAGCGCTGGTTGCTGACTCAGCAGGACTGGTTGCTGATCTGGGATAACGTCGAAGACGTCCATCTGCTGGTACAGTTTTTACCGCCAACGCGCCGAGGAGCCACGCTGCTGACCACCCGCCGCAGGGCGTTGGGCACGCTTGCCCAACGGCTAGAACTGCCCCCGCTCACCCAGCAAGAGGCCCTGCTGTTTGTGCTCCGCCGTGCCGACCTGCTCCCCCCAACTGCTTCGCAACAGGACCTACTTGCATGGAAGCAGACAGTCCCTGAGACCTATGCATATGCACAGGAGGTCGTGGAACTCATGGGGCGACTTCCCCTGGCGCTCGATCAGGTGAGTGCGTACCTGGTCGAGACGCCGGCTAGCCTGCCTGAGTATCTGCAGCTCTACCAGTCCCGGCGCGCCGCGCTGCTCAGTCGGCGGGGAGAGGGGGTGACGAGTCATCCCCAAGCGGTGTCCACGACCTGGTCGCTCGCTTTTGACCAGCTGGAGCACAGCCATGCAGCCGCCGCAGAGCTCTTACGGCTGTGCGCCTTTCTACACGCCGATGCCATCCCCGAAGAAGTCTTGAGTGCCGGAGCCCCATTGCTTGGGGAGCTCCTGGGGCCGGTGGCGGCGGACCCGCTGCTGTTACATGAGGCGATCAGGACCCTCTATGGCTATTCGCTGCTCAGTCGTCATGTGCAGGAGCAGACCCTCTCCATCCACCGGCTCGTGCAAACGGTCATTCGAGAGAGGATGAGTGAGCCAGAGCGAGCGCTCTGGCAGGGGCGCGTGATCGGGCTCCTTGCTGCCTTGTTTCCTGAAGTCAGCTACGAAACCTGGGGGCAGTGCGAACGCCTGCTGCCGCATGTGCTCCTCTGTGCGAGCACCATCGCGGACCAGGTCTGGAACCAGGAGGGGATGCAGGTGCTGTGCAAAGCCGCCGACTATCTGCGCGAGCGCGCTCAATATCCAGAGGCAGAGCCGTTGTATCAACGCGCCCTGCGCATGTGCCAGCAGATCCTGGGACCAGATCGTTCCGAGGAGGCCCGTCCGCTTTCCGGGCTGGCCCTGCTCTATGCTGAGCAAGGCGAGTATGAGCAAGCGGAACCGCTCTATCGACGGGCCCTTCGCATCCGGGAACACAGCTTGGGACAAGAGCATCCGGAGGTGGCCCGCCTGCTAAACACCCTGGCCAATCTCTATCTCATGCAGGGCAAATACAGGCAGGCCGAACCGCTCTATCAACAGGCCCTCTTTATCCAGGAACAGATCCTGGGACCGGCGCATCCCGAGGTGGCCCGCCCGCTGCACAACCTGGCGCTGCTCTATGCGAAGCAGGGCCAGTACGAGCAGGCCGAATCCTTGTATCAACAGGCTCTGGCCATTGACGAGCAGGCCTATGGACAAGAGCATCCCGATGTTGCCTACCCGCTGCACAATCTGGCGAGGCTCTATGCTGAACAGGGAAAGCAGGATCAGGCCGAAGCACTCTACCGACGGGCCCTCTCTATCTGGGAACAGAGCCTGGGATCGGCGCATCCTCAGGTGGCTTATCCGCTTGCTGGGTTGGCAGACCTATTGAGAGAACAAAGGCAATACGAGCAGGCGGAAGCATTCTACCAGCGCTGCCTGCACATCCGTGAGCAGACCTTGGGCGAGGCGCATCCGGAGGTCGCTTCCTCCCTCAACGGACTGGCCACCCTCTACTGCGAACAGGGCAGAGACCAGGAGGCAGAGCGGCTGTATCAACGGGCCCTGGCCATCGGGGAACAACACCTCGGGGAGCTTCATCCCGAGACCGCGAACAGTCTCGCCCATCTGGCGAGGCTCTGCCAAAAGCGAGGCAACCATGAGCAAGCCCTGGCGTTGCTGCAGCGTGCGTGCTCGATCTTAGAGCAAACTCTCGGGCAGACACATCCTCAAACCAGCAAAGCCATGAGCGACTATCACGAGATGCTCGAGCAGAGGAAAGGGGCTCTGGGAGCTTCTCGGTGGCCAATCAAGCACGAGCAATAAAAAGCTGGAGACGAGACTGACCAACAGCCTCAGGTTCTGATGGGTTTCCCATTGCCAGAGACGAGGACTCTCACAGGCCAATTCACACTTGGGTGAGCAGCCAAGCCAGCTCGATAGACACTCGCCTGGTGGTGCATTCGCTAAATACGGAGGGTTTTCACCTGAAAGGTAAACCTCTGGGAGCGGCGAGGCTGCTGATGCCGACAGCGACGACCCCAGACAAAGGGATGCTTGTGGGCATTCCAATAGGCAGTGGCCGCCCCGACGGCTTTCACGATCTCGTCCCAGCTTTCAAAGCGTCGTCTTTTAAGGCGAGGGAGCGCAACACCTTCCACCAAGGCTCAATCAGATTCAAATAGACGACCTCCCGGCGCGGATGATGGATCATGCACATGCGGATGAGTGTTCTTGCTCAGATCCATGCTATCCCCGTAACGGGCCTGCCAGTGCCATTCTGACAGGGCCGCAGGAGAGCGCCGAGTCAGGTCGGCGGTGTTCCCAGCTTCAGCCAGGAGCGACGTTGGTTGACGCATCACCTGCACTTCCTCCAGGATGCTGGACAGCGTCGAGCACACGAGCGCGGCCCGTTCCGACGTCTCTCTTTGGGTACCGCGTACCCCGCGGCTACCTGGCAGCTTGAGCGCCGCCAGCGTCAGGATCACGGCAGCCAGCGCGACCAGGAGCGACACCGTAAAGACGCTCTGTGGCGACAGCCAGCGGCTACTAAAAGCGAGCAGCAAAGGGCCGGCTACCGCACCCAGCGAGACGACCGACTCTCTCACCCCCATCATACGTGAGCGGTGCTGCTCTGGCGTCATATCCAGGTAGGAACTCTCAAGGGCAGGCGTGATCAAGGCACTCCCCAACCCGGCGAGCAAGGCTCCCAGAATGAGGGGAGCGAGCTGGTGGCAGAGCAGCAGACCCAGAGGCAGGGCCGAGGTGAGCAGAAAGCCCAGCGCAATCAGCGGCTTCCTGCCCAGGCGCTCACCCAGTCGCCCCAGTCCCGCCTGTCCAAACAATAGGGCCAGCCCATAACTCCCCATGACGAACCCGTAGTGGGCCGGAGTCCACGCCAGCGTCTTGTACAGATAGAACACCATCTGTGGCTCGAGAAACTCCAGGCCCAGGACGGCAACGAAGTCCAGCAGCAGCAGGGTGGCAAAGAGCGAACAGGACTGCGCAAGTGATGCGACACACGCACGCCATGCAGGTAATGCTGTGGCACGACGTACGTGTGGCGGCAGCCTCCGGCCGGAAGCGGGCCGCGTCTCAGGCACCAGCAGGAGCACGAGGAGTAGAGCCACCAGCGTCAGCCACGCAGCCACCCCAAAGGGAGCCCCAAAGCCCCAGCGCTCGAAGAGGAGGCCCCCAAGGGCTGGGCCGAAGACGAACCCGACGGCATAGCCGCTCATGATGACGCCTACCCACTGCATCCGTCGTTGTGCTGCAACCAGGTCCGCAATCATCCCCATCACCGAGGGCCCGAGCCCGACGCTCACCGCTCCCTGCACGAAGCGCAGGACAATCAAGAGGCTGACGGACTGTGCCCACACAAAGGCGAGATGGGTGAGGGTGAGTCCTACCAGGGCGAGCAGGACGAAGGGGCGGCGCCCGAAGCGGTCGGCCCAGGTTCCCGTGCAGGGAGCCAGCAGGAATTGCGCCAGGGCCGACGCCATCGTCATGAAACTGAGCGCTTCCACCCCGGACCCCAGTTCGCCCAGGCGTTTGGCAAAGACGGGTGTGGCAATGCCAAAGCCGATCATCATCAAAGCACAGCACGCGGCGAGGCACAGGAGGATGGAGCGCGTCCGCCAGGGTCCTGGGGATGCTGCCTCGACACGCGTGGCTCTCACCAGCGTCCCGAGACGGCCAGAAGGGTGCTGCATCTTCATGGGAGGCCTCCCAACTCGACGAGGAGGGTGGCGTGATCGAGATAGATGGTTTCGCGTTGGATCAGTCCACCGATGATGTCATAGATGGAGACGCCCCGCAAGCGCACCTGGCTGCCGGTCGGCTGCTTGTGCAGGTGACCGCCAAAGGCCCAGCGCTCAGTCCGTCCGGTATGGGTGCCGCTGAACGTCCATTCCTGAACCACGACCTCGGCGCCCGCGATGGTACGCGTCACCGCAAGGTCGCCATCGGGGCAGGCACTGAAGAGGGAACGATACAGGTCCGTGCCCTCAGGCTCTGTCAGAGGGGCAACCCCGTAGGCGTCCAGGTACACAGCGTCGAGCTGATACCTGCCAGCACGCAGCACGTGCATGCATTCTTCCTGCTGCGCGGCTCTGGCTGCGGCGTACTGTGCTGCAATGATAAAGGCGGTCACTGTTTTCATCCTCTTCTCTGTGTCTTCAATACCCTTGACGTCAATCAGGAAGGTGTCAATTTGAACAATTTTGTAAAATTTGGAATGCTTTATGGCGGAAATTTACTTCTTCCGCTTCCAAATGAATGATTGAAGATGTCTTTCTCAGTACCAGGCCTCTGAGGAGCAACGGAACGGTACAACCCGTTCCGTTGCTCCTCAGAGGCCATTTACAGGTTATGGATTGCTGGGGTTCGCGTCCGCTTGGTTGGCGGTGTGGTTGGTTGGGCTGGTTTCGCTGCTGAGCCGGACGCGCCGGAGCAGAACGATGACGAAGACAGCCAGAACGGCCACGATGGCCGCGCTGAGGCCAGCGACAGTGTGTAGGCCGTTCGTGAAAGCTTCGCGGGCAAAGCCTAGCAACGTCGTGCTGAGATAGCTGGGGAGTTGGCTGGCTGTCGCCACGGCGCCGCCGAGGGTGTCACGGGCGGCGTTGGCCGGTATTCCGGCTGGAATGGCGTGAGCCACCTGACTGCGATAGACGGCGGTACCGACGCTCCCCAGGATGGCGATGCCGAGCGCTCCGCCGAACTCGGTGCTGGTCTCCGACATTCCCGAGGCCGCACCGGCCCGCTCCGGTGGGACGGAGCCGAGCACCATGTTGGTCACCAGGGTGAACACCGGGGCCGTCCCCAGCGAAAGGACAACCGACCCAGTCACCAGGACTGCCAGTCCGGAGACGGAGTCGACCTGGGTGAGCACCCCGAAGCCAACCGTCGAGAGGACCAGGCCCGCAGCCATTACATATGCTGGCCGAGTAGAGCGCACCAGCAGCGGGGTCAGCAGAGATCCCAGGATGAAGCCGCCGAACGAGGGCACTGTCCACAGGCCAGCCTGCAAGGGCGACAGCCCAAGTACTAATTGCAGGTACTGCGCGGTGAAGAAAAAGACGCCGAGCACAACGAAGAAGCCGAGGGTGTTGATGACCAGGGACGCGCTGAAGGCGGGCACCCGGAACAGTCGCAGATCGATCAGCGGCTCGGCCAGCGCATACTGCCGACGGACGAACACCACCCCGACGGCAAGACCGGCCACGATCGCCAGAGCCGGCAGCCATCCTGGACCATCCTGGGCCATCTGTTTCAGGCCATAGATGGTGAGCAGGATGGTGGCCAGGGACAGGGCGACGCTGGTCAGATCCAACCGAGCGGCCTGAGGGTTCCGATACTCGGGCAGCAGGAGCGGCGCAGTCACCAACAGCAGCGCCATCACCGGCACGCCCACCAGGAACACCGAGCCCCACCAGAAGATATTCAGCAGCGCTCCACCAAGCAGTGGCCCGACTGTGCCGCCGGCCGAGAGGCTGGTGACCCACACGGAGACGGCGAGTGTGCGCTGCCTAGGCTCTTTAAACATGTGACTGATCAGGGCCAAGGCCGAAGGTGACAGCGTAGCAGCGGCGACCCCGAGCAGTGC
>WNGJ01002355.1_pt1 | contig 19033 bp, 16 predicted proteins | sample 5400611 | NCBI WGS metagenome assembly WNGJ01 (sample SAMN13153375, study PRJNA577476) | soil metagenome | isolation source: 40 cm soil or saprolite under Garry oak tree replicate 1 | place: USA:California | collected 2016-06-15 | reverse complement strand
GCCAGCTGCCCATCCTCCGCAACGCGCCCATCCGCACCCACCGCGGCGGCGTCCCAACGCTGACCGTGGACGGGCAGCACATCCTGGGGCCGGTGCCCGGCGTCGACGGGTTGTACGTAGCGGCCGGCTGCAACGTCGCCGGCCTCTCCGTGTCGCCGATGATCGGGCTGCTCCTCGCCGAGTGGATCCTCGATGGACGGCCGTCTCTGGACCTGGCACCGATGGCCGTCGATCGCTTCGGCCCCGAGTGGGCCGACGAGCGGGTCGTTCGGGAGGCCGCCGCGCGCCACTACCGGTCGTTCTATCGGGGGACGATGTAACCCGCGAGCCGAGCGGTGGCCGCTGTAGGCCGACAGAGCGGCTGCGGTGGCTTCCGGCTCAGCGGCCCGCCGGGGCACCCACCCTGACGCGCCGGCCGGCCTCGGCCGATAAGTAGGCCGCGTCGATCACATCGAGGGCCCGAACCAGGTCTGCGCCGGCGACCCGAGGCTCCCGCCCGGTCCCGATTGCGTCGAGCAGGTCGCGAATCTGTAGTAACGCCCCTGGCCCATAACCGCCGACATCGGCCGTCCCATAGCGCCGCTCTTGCACCTCCAGCGGGTCCTCGCGCGACCCCGCCCCGATCCAGGTCATGGTTCCATCGGCAGCGAGCTTGATCGACCCGAGCGTCCCGCGCACGGCAACGTAGCCATCCCCTGCCGCGCGAGGCAGAGCGTTGGCCAGGTGGAGCGTCCCCAGCGCTCCGTGCTCAAAGCGCATGGTGACCGTGGCCGCATCCTCCACGCCGATCGGCTCGCCGCCCAGGTTCGCGACGATCGCCTGGACCTCGACGATGGGCTCACCGGCGAGCCACAGCAACCCGTCAACATCATGGATGCCGAGCCACAGCAGGATGCCATGACCGCTCAGCTCGCGGTCGAACAGATGGTTGGCCGGATCCCTGACGCGGACCGATGAAGTGACGAAGATGGCTTCCGCGCTGAGCAGGCGGCCCAGCCTGCCGGCTCCGACCATCTCGCGCGCATCGAGCCACGCGGGATCGAAATGGCGGGTCAGCCCGACCGTCGCCCGAACTCCGTTTCGCTCGACTGCAGCAAACGCCTGCCGGGCTTCGGACGCCTTCCGGGCACCCGGCTTGTCGATGAGCATGTGCACCCGTGCGGCCGCCAGCTGTTCGATCGCGGGCGGCGCGTCCCGGTTCTGGAGCGTGACAAGTGCCAGGTCGAGACGCTCCCGCCCGATGAGTTGCTCGAGGTCGTCGTAGAACGGGAGAGACTTGTAGCGCGGCGCCAGGGCGGGGCTGAGCGACGGGTCGTGGAATCGCGCTGCCAGCGTTTGGCCCATCGCCGGATCCGGGTCGTACAAGGCAACGATCTCGACCTCGTCTGCGAACTGCTCGAGGCTCTCCACCCATCCCGTTGTGTGGTAGTGGTCGATCCCTACGACGGCAAGCCGGAGCCTGGTCACCGGACCGCCCGAGCCATGAGCCGAAGCGTCACTCGTGCGGATCGAGAGCGTCGCGCAGGCCGTCTCCGACCAGGTTCACGGCCAGCACCGTGACGAAGATCGCAAGCCCGGGCGGAATCCAGTACCACGGGTATTGCCGAAGGATGAAGACCTGCTGGGCATCGGCCAGCATGTTGCCCCAACTCGCTTGCGGCGGTTGCACGCCGATCCCCAGAAACGACAGTCCCGCCTCGGTGAGCAGTGCGATCGCCACCGTGAAGGTCCCGGTGACGGTGAGCGGCGCGACCGCGTGGAAAAAGAGGTGCTTGCGCATGATCCGTCCGTTCGTGCTCCCCAGGGCGCGAGCAGCGAGGACGAAGTCCTGTTCGCGGAGCGAAAGCACCACCGAGCGCACGACGCGGGCGGCTTCCGGCCACTGAAAAAGCCCGATGACCAGGATGATGATGAACAGGCCCGGGCCGACGATACCCGACACGACCGCAACCGCGAGAAGCAGCGGCAGGGCGTACACGATGTCGGCGAGGCGCATCAGGATCGAGTCCACCCAGCCACCGAACGTGCCCGCGAGGAGTCCCACGAACAGGCCAACGCCGGTCGCGCAGACGGCAGCGGCAAGTCCGACCGACAGGGACACGCGGCCGGCAACCAGCAGGCGCGCCAACAGGTCCCGACCCAGGCTGTCGGCGCCGAGGAGGAAGAAGGCGTCGGGCGCGTGGTAGCCCTTGGCAAGATCGGTCACGTCCGGGTCACGGCCGTAAATGATCGGGCCGAGGACGGCCGCCAGGGTAATGAACCCCAGCACGAGCATGCCCGCCAGGGCGGCGCGGTGACGGACGAACCGCCGCAGCGCGCGCCGCCCAGCGCTCTCGCTCGCGCGAGACCTCCTGCGGGCGGCGACCATCGCGGCATTGGCTGCCACGCTGCCTACTCGAGCCTGATCCTTGGATCGGCGATGGCGTACGCCAGGTCGGCGAACACGTTTCCGAGGAGCACGAGTCCACCCACGATGACGGCAAAGGCCTGGATGACGGGGTAGTCCTTCGACTGAATCGCGTTCAAGGCCAGGGTGCCCATGCCTGGCCAGGAGAACACGGACTCGGTGATGAAGGCGCCGGCCATGAGGAGGCCGACTTGGAGGCCCACGTATGTGATCAACGGCAGCAGGGCGTTCGGGAACGCGTGGCGTACCACCGTCGCCGTCACCGTCAGGCCCTTGGCGCGGGCAGTGACCAGGTACTCCTTTCCAAGCGTCTCCAGGATGCTCGTGCGAACGTAACGCAGGATCGGACCAACGCCCGCGAGCCCGAGGACGAATGCCGGCAGGATCAGGTGCCGCAGCCAGTCGATGGCGTCAAACGACTTCCTCGAGGGAGTGAACATGCCGCTCGCGGGCAGGATGGCGAGCTTGACCGAGAAGATGTAGATCGCGGACAGGCCGAGGAAGAACGACGGAATGGCGACAACCGACAGGCCGAATGATGAGATGAGGTAATCGAGTCGCCGGTTTCGGCGCAAGGCGGCGAGGATGCCCAACGGGATGCCGATGACCAGTTCGATGATGAGCGCCGACCCAAGCAGCAGGAGCGTCGGCGGCATCCGTTCAACGACCATGTCGATGGACGGTCGGCCCGTGTTGAACGAATAGCCCAGGCTTCCCGAGGTGATAAAGGTCTTGAGCCAGATTGCGTACTGGATCGGAATCGGGAGATCCAGGCCGAGTTGCTTGGCGAGCTCGTCGTGGATGCGCTGCATATCGACCGCCGACAGACCGCCCTGCTGCCGCAAATTGAACAGCATGAGGTCGACCGGGCTCACCGGTGACAGGCGCATGAGCGTGAAAACGATCACGGTGAAGCCGATGAACGTGATCAGGGTGACGATCAGGCGTCGCAGGAGCCAGCGACCCACCTTGCTCCTCGCGGTGACGGTGGCGATTCGGCAGGACCGCCGACCTGCAAGCGAACGGCGGGTCGGCCGGTGTCACCGGCCGCCCGCCGAACGGCTCTCAGTCGACGACCCAGCCTACTGGGCCTTGGTCCATTGGTCGATCTTGAGGTCCAGTGTCCCCGGATCGCCGTACAGGGCGATCCCGGCGAGCTTCGAGTTCCAGGCGTAGACCGTGACGTTCCGGTAGCCGACCATCATCGGCACCTGGTCGACCCAGATCTTCTGGGCCTGACCGTAGAGCGTGGCTCGCTGAGTCTGGTCGGTCGTTTTCTCTGCCTGGGCCAGCAGGTCGTCCCACTGCTTGTTGCACCAGTTGACGCTGTTGGAGCCGCCGTACTTGTACAGGTGCCCGTTGGGGAAGTCGGCGTTGTCCTTGCCCGGCGTGCTACCTAACGAGCTGCACGTGGTGAACTGGGAAACCTGATCCGGGTCGTTGATGGGGTAGCCCCCGTACGTCTGCAGGTCCCACTGTCCGGCCTGGCCGAGCTTGTTCGTGACGTCCAGGCCGTTGACGATCTGGATCTTGACGCCGATTGACTTCATCTTGCTCTGGCAGTCCTGCAGGAACGCCTGGCGGTCTTTGGCGTCCGCGTTCCAGGACATCCAGACTACCGGCTTGCTGTAGTCGAACTTGGCCTCGTCGAGCAGCGACTTGGCCTTGGTCTGGTCGAAGGCGTACAGGTTGATGCTCGACTTGTCGACCCAGTCCGGGAAGAAGTAGGACACGGGCGCCTGGCCCTTGCCCTGGAGGTAGCTGTTGACAAAGCCCTGCCGGTCGCAGCCGTACATGAACGCCTGGCGGACCTTCGGGTCGGTGAAGCGCGATGCACCGGAATCGTTGAAGTCGGTCTCGATCGGGAACGGCGCCAGCGCCGTTCCAGTCTGGAAGCCGGCCGAGGTGAGCCCGGCGATGTCGTTGAGGGTCACCACGGCGAGGTCGATGTCGCCAGACTGGAGCTGCGCGGCGGCAACCGCCTGCGATGATTCGGGCTTGAGGATCACGGAGCTGAACTCGAGCGCGCCTCCGCGCCAGTTCGGGTTCGGCTTGTAGCTCATGAATTGCCCGGTCTGCGTTTGGGCCCAGAGGTAGGGTCCTTCGCCGATCGTCGGCGCCTGCCAGAACGGGAGCGCCCACACCCCCTTGTTGTCCAGCGTGTAGATTTTCGGGGCGGCCGCCAGGATCGCAGCCGACGGCAGGATGAAGTTGCGGAAGTTCAGGAGAGTCGACTCGAACGCCGAGTTCGGGTTGACCAGCTGGAAGACGACCGTCTGGTCATCCGGCGCGGTGATCCCGGTGAAGTCCTTGGAGAAGTCGGGTCCCTTCTGCCAGTCGGTCATGCCGACGACGTTCGTCCAGAGGCCCGAGTTGTAGGACTGCTTCGGGTTGGCGCCGAGCTTCCAGGAGAAGATCACGTCCTTCGAGGTCAACGGGCTGCCGTCGCTCCACTTGAGGTTCGGCTTGAGCTTGATCGTCCACGTCTTGGCGTCGGTGCTCGACGTGATCGAGTCCGCCAGACGCATCTGGACGGTGCCCTTCTCGTCGTAGGCGGCGAGCTGATCCCAGTGGAGCTGCATCGAGAGCGAGTCCCCGCCGGTACCGCTTTCGCTCCAGGGATCGAACGACGTGAAGGCCTGATACAGGCCCATTGTCAAGGTGCCCCCGGCGCCGGCCGTAACACCGCTTGGTGACGCAGCGGCCGACGAGCTCGGTGTGGTTGACGCGGCAGCCGAGGCGGCCGGGCTTGGCGAGGTCGCGCTGGTGCACGCCCCTACGACCAGAGACGCAATCGCCACGAACGTAAACAGGGCCGAACGATGCTGGGTCATCGAGCCTCCTCCTAACTCGCCGGGACGCTGCAGCGTCGCACACGACCGATCGGTGCGCGGCTAAGCGGTCGCGCCTCGTCGACAACATATTGTCTACATTGCGCCCTCTCTCGGCGGACGTTACGCCAATGGCCATGCGCTGTCGAGATGCTGTGTACGCCGCCGCGCGACGACCAGGCGGTGGGTCCTGCTGTGGGCCGGCGAACTCAGCCCACCGCGAACAGACGGGCCCCGTTGGCGTAGTACACGTCGTCCTCCTGGTCGGGCGCGATGTCGGCGTCCTGGTACGTGCCGAGCACGAATCCTGGATCGAGCAGCGGCGCGTCGGTCCCGAACATGAGCTTGTCGCCTGGAACCGCGCTCACGACTTCGCGAACGGTGGGGATCTGCGCGAACGAGCTGCTCATCTCCACGTAAACGTTGTCGACCGTCGCCGCGAGCCGGGCGGCCGGCAGGTCGGGGAAGCCCAAGCCGCCATGGGCCACGATGATCGGTAGCCGCGGGTGCTCCCGTGCGATCCGCCGCAGGTGCTGGTCCCAGTCGTCCCCGTCGTTGTGGATCTTGACCGGTTTGCCGAAGCTGGCGAGAAGGTTGAACAACTCCCAGACCTGCGCTGAGCCGGTGAGCCGGGCCGACGTCTCACATGAAATCTTCGCACCAACGATGCCCGGAGAATCCCCCCAGCGCCGAATCTGGTCACGGGTGGCGGACAGGTCGTCAGGATCGGCATAGAGATAGCCGAGGCGATTGGACAGTCGCGCGCAGCCCTCGACGAGCTCGCGGTTGCCGGCTTCGCTGTCGGCCTCGATCGCCAGGACACTCGAGGCGACCGCGTAACGGGTGTTGTTGCGGCGGGCAAGCTCCGGCATGAGCTCGTCGTCGCTGAGCTCGGTGACCTCTTGAAGAAGCGGTCCAGTGTGGGTATGGACATCGAACGCCCGGTCCGGCCGGACGACCTCCGGAAGCCCGACGGGCATCGGGGGCAGGCCGAACAGTCGACTCGCGTTGCCGCCGAGGATCGCGCGTTTCGCTTCGTCGCTGAGTCGCGACAGCCAGATCGCGTTGAGGGGAGATTGGATCGCCCGCAATGGTGCGCCGGTACCCAACAGGATCCGCTCGGCCCCGATCTCTCGGGCCGCGATCTCGATGCCGCCGAGGTGCGCCATCCGGCTGGTTTCGAGGTGAAGGTGATCGAAGCGTCGGGCGGCGGCAAGGACGTCGACGGCGTTGTCGTAGTGACAGCCGACGAGGATGACCGGCACGCCAAGGTCGGCTGTCGCGGCACCGACCGCCGAGGCTTCGCCATGGAAGGTGATCGGAACGAACAGCGGCCTGCCACCGCGGGCGGCCGATCGTACGAGGCTGTCGGTCGCCAGGCTGCCCTGGCCTGGTCGCGCACGGCCCTCGAGCCAGAACCCCGCGAAGCGCGCGCCCATTGTCGAGGCGTCGTCGAGCATGTCCGTTCGATCCGGGCGCAGGACCGCGATCGGGATCAAGCCCGGATCCTGTTCGCAGGCCTCGAGGAGCTGGCGATTGCCGAGCCGCGTGTCGCCGACGAGCGCGGTTCGGTGGCGGACCAGCGAAAGCCGGACGCCGTGTGAGCGCCGCTCGCGGGCCAGCGCCTCGCGCGTGGCTCCGCCGGCCCGGCCGAAGGTTGGGCCGATCTGGGCATTGACGTCGATGAATCCGCGATCCAACGCTTGACCAGGCGCTTTACCAGGTCGAACGGGCATGGACACCACGAGAGCTCCCCGGTTTCCTCGCCACGAGCGCCGTCAGGTCACGGCGGTCGAGATGCTACCTTGCACCGAGTCGCCAGTTCAGCCGGGCGGGTTCAGCCTGGCTGGCTTCCCACCGGAGGCGAGTGCCAGTGCCTGAGTCCGGCCACCTGCTCGAGGTCAGGGACCTCCAGACCCAATTCTTCACCCGTGACGGAATCGCCAAGGCGGTCAACGGTGTGTCCCTGTATGTCGATCGAGGAGAGGCACTGGGGCTCGTTGGCGAATCGGGCTGCGGCAAGAGCGTGACCGCGCTCTCGATCATGGGTCTGGTCCCTCCGCCGGGCAGGGTGGTCCGGGGCGAAATCTGGTACGACGGACGGAATCAGGTCCTGCTGACCGAGGCGCAGCGATCGGCGATCCGCGGCAACGAAATCGCGATGATCTTCCAGGACCCCATGTCGTACCTGAACCCGGTCATGACGGTCGGCCGCCAGATCAGCGAGCCGCTGCAGATCCATCGGGGCATGAAATCGCGGGCCGCGCGCCGGCGCGCGATCGAATTGCTCGACCTCGTGGGCATTCCCGCGGCGGCCAAACGTGTTGACGAGTTTCCGCACCAGTTCAGTGGTGGGATGCGCCAGCGAGTGATGATCGCCATGGCGCTCTCGTGCGACCCAAGGCTTCTCATCGCCGATGAACCGACCACAGCGCTCGACGTCACGATCCAGGCGCAGATCCTCGAGCTGCTCCAACGGTTGCGGACGGAATTGGGAATGGCGCTCATCCTGATCACCCACGACCTGGGGGTCGTGGCCGGCATCGTTGACAGGGTCAACGTCATGTACGCGGGCTACATCGTGGAGGCCTCGCCTGTCGATGCGGTCTTCGACGAAGCGCGCCACCCGTACACGCTCGGCCTCATGGGCTCGATCCCCCGGATCGACGCCGCGCGCGGAAGCCGCCTCCGCCCGATCCAGGGGATCCCACCGGCCTTGATCGATTCGCCGCCAGGCTGCCCCTTTCAGCCTCGCTGCCCGTACGCGGTCGGTCGGTCCGAGACGGAGAACCCTCCCCTGGAGATGGTGGGCCCTGCACACTGGGCGGCTTGCTGGGTGGACGTCAGGACGGCGACGGCGCACCCGCCCGCCATGACGCCCGCCGGCGTACTGGAGGAGTCGGGGTCAATTCCCGCAGGGAGCGGCTCCGCGCCGGTCTCGTCGTGAACATGGCCGCGCCCGCACCGAGCCGGTCGCCGGCCGACCCGGCCCGAACCGACCCGATCCTGCGCGTCGAGGGCCTCAAGATGTACTTCCCGGTACGCCGCGGCATTCTCCGGCGACAGGTCGGCTGGGTCCGGGCCGTGGACGACGTCTCGTTCTCGGTAGCTCGCAGTGAGACGCTCGGACTGGTGGGGGAGTCCGGCTGCGGCAAGAGCACGGTTGGACGAACGATCCTGCAGCTCTACAAGCCAACTGCCGGCTCCGTCCGGTTCGAGGGCAAGGAGCTGACCGCCGCAAGCGTCGGCGATCTCCGCCGGATGCGACGCGACATGCAGATCGTCTTCCAGGATCCATACGCAAGCTTGAACGCCAGGCTGACGGTCGGCGCGATCATCGCCGAGCCGCTCGAGATCCATCACATCGGCGACCAGCGCGAGCGTCGGCGAAGGGTTGGCGAGCTGCTCGAGGTCGTGGGCCTCGATGCCAACATGGCGGGCCGCTTTCCCCACGAGTTCTCCGGGGGCCAGCGCCAGCGGATCGGCATCGCCCGTGCGCTCGCCCTCAACCCCTCCTTCATCGTGTGCGACGAGCCGATCTCCGCCCTCGACGTGAGCATCCAGGCGCAGGTTGTAAACCTGCTCCAGGAGCTTCAAGCTCGGTACGGCCTTACGTACCTGTTCATCGCCCACGACCTGTCTGTGGTCCGCCACTTGTCTGATCGTGTCGCGGTCATGTACCTCGGAAAGCTGGTGGAGCTGACCACCCGAGACGCGTTGTACTCCCGGCCTCTCCATCCCTACACGATGGCGCTGCTCTCAGCGGTGCCGATCCCCGATCCAAAGACTGAGCGGAAGCGCCGTCGAATGATCCTGGTGGGCGACGTGCCCAGCCCGGTGGCACCGCCTGCCGGCTGTCGATTCCACACGCGCTGTCCGTTCGCGAAAGAGCTCTGCCGGGAGGTCGAACCACCTCTCGACGAGGTCGAGCCCGGCCACCGAGTCGCTTGCCACTTCTGGTCGGAGATTCAGGCCGCCGGCGGAACGCGCCAGCTCCCGGTCCTGCCCGAGACCGGCGCGGCGGTGGTCGCCTCCCCCTTCGCGGGCGAAGACGAGGGCATCGGCACGCTGCCCGAATCGCCGGTCGCGGACGGCGGCGGTCCTTCTGTCGGGAAGCCGCAGAAGCCGGCATGACGCTGGCCGACCCGCTGCCCGTGGTTACCGGCACGGTCAGCGCTCAGCGGACCGGCCGAATGGCATGAATGACGAGAGTGATGTCCTGGTGTGCGGGGCGGGGATGGCAGGCCTCTGCGCGGCTGTGACGGCCGCCCAGGCAGGCGCTCGTGTCCTGGTCCTAGAGAAGGCAGAGCGGCTTGGTGGGTCGATGCGCTTATCGGGCGGGACGGTCTGGACAGCGCCGTCGATGGCCGTAATGGAGCGTTACGTAGGAGGTGGCGACCGCGAGCGGCAGCGGCGCTTGGTCGCGGGAATCGGCCCGGGCCTCGCATGGCTCGCAGGGCTCGGGGTCCCGGATGGACTGGCGATCGAAAACGAAGCGCAGGTCGGCCGCGAACTCGACCCCGAAGCCCTCACCGAAGGCTTGTCGACGGCCGTGGCGGCGGCCGGAGGCCGAATCGTCGCCGAATCGGCAGTCGATGAGTTGCGGCGCGACGCGCATGGAGCGATCCGAGGAGCGGTGACGCGGTCCGCGGACGGCCACCGCAGGACGGTGCGCGCTCGCGCCGTGATCCTCGCGACCGGCGGCTTCCAAGGCAACCATGAGCTGCTTGCGCGTTTCGTCGGCCGGTTCGCGGATCGCCTGCTCATCCGCTCGAATCCGTGCAGCGTTGGAGACGGCCTGCTGGCAGCGCTGACGGCCGGGGCCGGCACAAGCCCAAACATGTCGACCTTCTATGGCCACACGATGCCCGCCGTCCCCGCCGATCCTCCTCCAGCCGCATGGACGTCGGTCACCCAGTACGCGACGGGTGACGCGATCATCATCAATGAGCGCGGCGAGCGGTTCTTCGACGAGTCACGCTCGCTGGCCGACGAACTGGCGTCGTCCGAGATCATCCAGCAACCGAACGGCCGGGCTTTCCTGCTGGTCGATGATCGCCTCTACCGGGATGAGCCGCTTCCCGGCCGCAGCACCCAGCCGCTCGGCGCCAACTTCGACCGAGCCGTCGCGTCCGGCGCCCCGGCGCTGACGCGGGACTCGCTGCCCGACCTGGCCGAGGCAATGGGTAGGTGGAACGTGAGCACCGTGGGCGTCATGGCGACACTCGAGGCGTTCAACGAGGCAGTCGCGCGAGGTGGGGGAGCGTCCCTGCCGGTGCCTCGGCGAGCGAGGGCCTTCGGGCTCCTAGGGCCGCCATTTCGCGTGATGGCAGTCCGGCCATCGATCACGTTCACCAACGGCGGCGTCGGCGTGGACGTGGAGGGTCGCGTCCAGGATCGCGGCGGTCGCCCAATCCCCGGTCTATGGGCGGCGGGCGCCGATGCCGGCGGCACCTACCGCGATGGTTACATGGGCGGCCTCGTCCTCGGCCTCGTCCAGGGTCGCGAAACGGGTTCCGCAGCAGCCCGCTACGCTCGCACCCTCAACAGGCAGCCACTGTGAGCAGACTGGAAGACCACGTGGCCGGTGCGCCCTCGGTCCACTCGAGTCGCATCAACCGGCAGATGGATCACCTGATCATGGCCCTCAAGGTTGATCCCGGAACGGAGCGTCCCGACTTCCTGCTCAGTCTGTACTGGATCGGCTACACGGCCGAGGCGGGTGAGCCCGACCGCGGCCATGTCGCCTACTTGTGGTCGACAAATGCCCGCGACCGGAACCCAACCAACGAACCCGCGGGCACGAAGTCGGGCGACCTCGAGGCCGCGCTCACCGACAACCCCAACCTGGCGCAGGTGCTCGGAGCCCGCCTACGCCCAGGGCAGTGGCCGATGACTCGACCCGAGCGCCCAATCCTTCCGGCTCGCTTCGAACGTCAGAACCTCCGGCCATACGGCATCGGCTACCGCGTCATTGCCGGTGATCTGATCGTGGAGGCCCGCTGGGAGGATCTGAGCTCGCCGGTGTTCGCTTCAGGCCCCACCCGCGGCGGCGATGCCTGGATCGCGACGATGCTCGTCGAGTCATTCCGGCCGAGCGCGCTCATCGACGGCCTCCCGCAGCCCGGTCGGAGCTTTCCCAATCCGATCTGGCAACCTTGGTTTGGCAACGAGCGGGGCTCATGCATCCTGGGGCTCGGCGAGACGATCTACGAGCGGCGCACGGAAGTGGCCCGGGACTCCGGCGAGGACCCTCGCTGACCCGCCGGACCGGCTCAGGCTACTGGCCCGCCGGAGCCAGGCGGGCGAGCAGCGAAACCGCTTGGTCGGCCAACCGCTCTCCCTGACCAGGCTGGATGTAGCGCCAGCCGCCGGTGACCTCGTACTCCCCGTCCGCGAACGCGGAGGCGGTGGGGATGTACTGGAGGGTGTTGTCCTGGTACGCGGCAACCAGCGTTGCCCTATAAGGCGACCGCGCTCCGATGGACAGGCCGTGCTCCAGGAAGACCTCGCCAGGCAGCACGACGAGAGCGACTCCTCCGATCAGGAACGCTGAGACCTGGGCCTGCCGCAGCTCGTCGACGCGGCGGGCCACGACCAGAGCATCTCCCGCCGCGACGATGCCGCTGGCACCTCCGGCGTGGACCGCCAGCTCGAAGGCTCTTTCGAGTCTGATCTTCGGCATGGGTTCCAGCTCGAGAGCGACCCGACACGTCGCCATCGCGAGGACGTCGGGAGCGATCTCGATCGAGTCCCTCAGGGCTTTCAAGGCGCCGCGAGCGAACCTGCGGCCCATGATCGCCGTGTCCGCTCGGCGGCCGCGGCCAACCCATTTACCGGTCCCGACGTTTCCGGCGCATCCCTGAAGGAACAGGCACGGGCCGCCGGCAGCGGCCTCGATGCGCCTCCGGCCGTGTCCGACGAAGTCGGCGGACACATGGCCGTGGTTGTCGCCGCCGGCCGCGGTCGGGTGGCAGGCGTAGCTGGCGATGATGGCAACGGTCGCGCCGTTCTGTGCCTGTAGGCGGATCGTGGTCACATCCGGGTCGATCAAGCCCTCGGACAGCGCGCGCATCCAGGCAGGCGGCCGACCGTAGCGGTGGACCACCCGGCCGTCGGGCAGCCGCGGGCGGCGGTTCGAGGCCACCCGTTCAACTCGCCCTCGGCCGACCTGAACGGTCACCGGCACTGTTCGGTCTGCTGCCTCCGCGGCTGCCGATGCCACCTTGGCAACCACGTCGTCCGCGTAGGCATCATCCATGATCTGCAGTCCGTGCGGCCGAAGAAGTTCCTGGAGTTCGGCGCTCAGGTACGGCGCGCTGTGCGTATGTGACGCAACGACAATGACACTCTCCTCGGGCGTCCCGGCCGCAATCGCCGCGCCCGAACGAATCGCGTGATGGCTCGCCTCCAGGACGCCCACGAGATCGAGGGCGGCGATCACAACCCTCGCGCCGCCTTGCTCGAGGACGGCGACAGTCGCCGTGAGAGAATCCCAGACCTCGGTCACCCGCTCCGTGAGGCTCAACCCGGCAGGCGTCCCAAGGGGCTGCGTGATGTCTCGGCGCGCCAAGCCTGCCCGCAACTGCCCAGTCCCGGTGCGCATGATGTGGCTCAATACAGGGCGTCCGCGCCGGAGGTCACATATCGGTCAAGCAGGCCGACCCGGCGCGTGCTGAGCATCAGCCCGATGCCGGTCAGTTGGAATCCAGCGTCAACGAGCCAGGAGATGCCGTGTCGCGCCGATCCCGCGACACGAACGTGCAGGTTCGCCACACCGCGCTCCCGGGCGAGTCGCGCGGCGGTGGCTAGTGCGGCCGGGACGTCTTCCGACCCAAGCGCGGCCGCCGGGCCAGCGGCTCCGGCGTCCGAAAGGTAGAGGTAGCCTCGGACGGTTCCAGCATCCTCGAGCAGGTGACCCTCCAGGCCCGGTACCCCTGCCCAGAAGTCATGGTCGACCGGTCGGCTGAACCCAACGCTGCCACGGTCGAGCCGATCGAGGGTGGCTCGATCCCGAGAAAGGTCGAGTCGTTGAACATCAAATGAGCCCACGGGGGATGCTCCCGGCGCCCGGCGTCCGCCCGACCCATCCAAGGTTCCGTCGAACGTGAGGATGGTGTCCTGGGGAAGCATGCGAAAGCGCATATACAGGCTGTTCGACACGGGGTTGAGGGCATCCGTCAGGACGGTCAGGGCGGTTTCCCGCCCAACTCCCGCCATCGATCGACGCAGCAGCTCCGTTCCGATCCCACGCGACTGGAATGCGGGCAGGACGTGCAGTGCAGCGAGGTACCAGACGCGTTCCCGCAGGATCGCGATGGCTGCACCCACGATCCGGCCCTCCTGCTCGGCGACCCAGAAGCGCCCGCCGTCGTGTCGAACGCAGAAATGGCGGAAGCGAATAACGCGAGCCAGCGGCAGGGCCGCGTCGCCCGAGACCCGGCGGCCGGCACGACGTAGGACGTCGTCGGCAGCCTCGTGAACCACCTGGAACGTCTCTTCCGCGTCCTCGATCGTCGCCAGCCGATAGGTGATCCCTGCAGCGGCAGAACGTGACGGCCGCCGACGAGCCATGCGCACGTGGGCGATGGTACGGCGGCGGCCAGCCGATGACCTCGTCAGGCGGGTGCCGTCGTGGTCCGGGAACAAGAACGTCAGAAACGCGCCGCGCGATGGACGCCCGTCTGCCAGGGTGGCCCGCCTACACTGCTGGAGCCGCCAACTACCGAAGCGGCAGGGCCGGGTGGGAGGCAGCGTCGTGAAGATCACCGCCATCGAGCCCTTGACCTGCGACGGCGGCCTGCGCGAGTTCGGCTTCGTGAAGGTCACCACGGACGAGGGCATCGTCGGGTGGGCGGAGACCTACGACTGGCACACGTCGGCCTCGCTCGCCGCGGCGCTGCGGGTCATGGGCCGCACGCTCGTCGGCAGCGACCCGCGCCGGATCGAGCTCTTCAACGAACGGACGTGGTATGGCGGCCGACCGGGGGTCCCGGAGCGGATCAAGGTACTGGCCGCAATCGACCTGGCGCTCTACGACATCAAAGCCCAGTGGCTTGGCGTGCCCGTCTATGAGCTGCTGGGCGGCAAGTTCCGGGACCGGATCCCGCTCTACTGGAGCCACTTCGCAACCTACCGAGCGGTTTGGCCGAGCGTGGTTGGGGCGGAGCCGCAGTTCACCTATCGACAGTGGGCGGAAGCGGCCCGCGACGTGGTCGCTCAGGGTTACAAGGTCCTGAAGACGAACCTCATTCAGGAGGGCGAACCGGGCAAGCCAGCTCACCTGCCCGCCTACCGCGACGGCTGGATCGACCGGTCGACGATCGACGAGGCGATGAAGTGGATCGGTGCCCTGCGCGATGTGGTCGGGCCCCGGATCGGGATCAGCCTGGACGTCCAGTTCGACTACCGGATGGGCGGCATCGTCCAGCTGGCGCGGGCGATGGAGCCGTTCGGCCTCTACTGGCTGGAGGTCGAGTCGTTCGATCCGGACGCGCTCCTGGCGGCCAGCCGCCAGACGAGCACTCGCCTTTGTCATGGCGAGAGCCTCCTGCGGCGCGAACAGTTCCGACCGTTCCTCCAGCGGCACGTGACCGACGTCGTGATGATCGAGACGCTCGCCAACGGCCTGACCGAGACGCGACGGATCGCCGAAATGGCTGAGCTGTACGACGTCATGGTCAGCCCGCACAACTGGATGAGCCCACTGGGCACGCTCATCAATGCTCAACTGTGCGCCGCGCTCCCCAACGTCGAGATCCTCGAGATCGACCTGGACGACGTGCCCTGGAAGATGGACCTGCTGACCGAGCCATTCGCGATTGAGAATGGCGAGCTCGTCGTGCCCGATCGCCCCGGATGGGGCAGCGCGATCAACGAGGATGTCGTGCGCGCCCATCCGCTCCCGGCGCACCGGCTCGCGTGAGCAGGCTTGCGCGGTGAAGATCACAGGCCTCGAGCCGATCACCTGCGATAGTGGCATCGCCGGTCGGGAGTGGCTGTTCCTCAAAGTCACGACCGACGAGGGGATCGTGGGCTGGGGGGAGGGCTACGACTGGCAGGCAGCTCCCTCGCTCGCGGAGGCGATCAGGCTGGTCGGCGAGGAGATCATCGGCCAGGATCCACGACGCATCGACTTCATCAGCCGCCGGCTGTGGGATTCAGGCCGAGCCGGAGTCCCCGAGCGGATGAAGGTCATCGCCGCGCTCGACCTGGCGCTCTACGACATCAAGGGGAAGTGGCTTGGCGTGCCAGTCTACGACCTGATCGGTGGCCTCTATCGCGACCGGATCCCGCTCTACTGGAGCCACTTCGCGAGCTATCGTGCCCTGGATGCGGAGGCGCTCGGAGTCGAGCCGGTCAGAACGCTCAACGGCTGGCTGGCGCTGGTCGACGACGTCGAGCGCGCGGGCTTTGGGGCACTCAAGACCAACCTGCTGATTCCGGGCCTTGCCTCCGGCCTCCCTCCGACACTCGACGGCGCCATCGATCGCTGGCGCATTGATGCAGCGGTCGAGTTCGTGGGTGCGCTGAGGGAGCGGTGCGGGCCGAACATGGGCATTCTCTTTGACGTCGGGCAGGAGTACCGGATGGGCGGGATCCTGCAACTCGCTCGGGCGCTCGAGCCGTTCGACCTCTACTGGCTGGAGGCCGAGGGCTTCGACGCGGACGCTCTCCTCGCCGCCCGAGAGCAGACCAGGACCCGCATCTGCCACGGCGAGGCGTTGATCGGGCGGCAGGCCTTCCGACCCTTCCTGGAACGCCACGTCAGCGACGTGATCATGATCGAGACGCTGTCCAACGGTTTGTCGGAGGCCCGCCGAATCGCCGAGCTGGCGGCTCATTACGACACGATGTTCAGCCCCCACAACTACATGAGTCCACTCTCGAACCTGATCAACGCTCATCTCTGCGCGGTCATGCCGAACTGCGAGATCCTCGAGATCGACATGGACGACGTCGCGTGGAAATGGCAGCTCATCGACCAGCCCCTCCGGATCGAGGCCGGCGAGCTGATCGTCCCGGACCGGCCTGGCTGGGGCGCCGACGTGGTCGAGGAGGAGGTCGCCCGCCATCCGCTACGGGACCACGCGCGGCCGGCGTTCCTGTCGGCCCTCCAGGAGCAGGGGCCCTAGATCAGAGCGGCATCGGAACGGTGGCGCCGATTTCTGCCGACCGGGTGGCAGCTTCCACCATTTCGACAGCCTTGAGACCGTCCTCGCCGGTCACCTCCGGCTCACGCCCTTCGGCGATGGCGTTTGCGAAGTCCTGGACCTGCCGCGCGAAACCGTCGCGGATATATCGATTCGGATAACCCCACGCCTCGTCGGGGGAAACCCAGTCGGGCGATTGATAGACGACGTCCCAGCCGTCGGGCCTGCTCCTGCTGACCTGCCCGTAGGCGTTGATCTCGAGAATCGCCCTCGAGCCGACAACGATGTAGCGGGCCCTGCCGCCCATCACGGCGTGCGGCAGCTCGTAGGTCATCCAGATATGAGCGAGCACCCCGTTGGCAAAGGAGAACTGCACGAAGGCGGTCGGCAGGAGCCGTTCGGCCGGGTCATACCGGGCGTACTGAGCGAAGGCCAGCACCGGCTCGGCCCCCGCATACCAGCGCACGATGTCGCAGCCGTGCGACCCCCAGTCGAGGAACGGGCCGCCTTCCTTCGCATCGAGTGCCCAGGCTCCCTCGGGAAACGGCAGGCCTCCATCGAGCGCCCGCCAGACCTGGATCATTCGCACGTCTCCGATCTCGCCACCGTCGATCAGCCGCTTCGCCTCCATCGGCGCTCCAAGTCGCCGCGTGATCTTGCCGACCGACAGGCGTACGCCTGCGGCGAGACAGGCTTCGATCATCTGCCGGCATTCGGCCTTGTCGAGGGCCATTGGCTTCTCCAGGAAGACGTGCTTGCCCGCTCGAGCGGCCATCAGGGTCTCAGGGAGATGAGCGGAGTGGGGGGTCGCGATGACGACCGCGTCGACATCCGCTCGAGCGAGGAGTGCTTCGAGCGACGGCTCGGCCTCGACGCCGAACTTGTTCGCAAGGCCTGGTGCCCGTGAGCCGACGGCGATTGCGACGAGTCGCGTGTCGGTCGTGTCCTCCGCGAGGCAGTTTGCATAGATCCCGGCCATCAATCCCGAACCGACGATCCCGAACCCCACGCTCACCGAAAGGCCCTCCACTCCTCCGCCCCTCCGTCCCGAGGGTCACGCGACTATCATCGACGTTCCCTGGCTCGGCGGCGGTGCCCGATGCCGCCTCCGCCACGCGCAGCGGGGCCGTCCGATGAACCGAACCGCCCGACACCGTCTCGCTCGATCCGGATGAGCGCGTTCGCATACCCGCCCTTCCGCGTCTACGTCCTGGCCAGCTTCGCCTCGAACTCCTCGATGTTCATGTTCGCGGCCGGGCTCGGCTGGTACATCCTCGGGCTCACCGGTTCGGCCGGAAGCGTCGGCTTGGCGTCCTTCGTCTACAGCTTGCCATTCGCGCTGTTCATGCTGCACGCCGGTCTGTTGACCGACCGTTTCGGCGCGCGGTCGCTGGTCGCCCTATCTCTCTTCGTCGCCGGTCTGTCGACCGTGGGCCTCGCGATTCTTGTGCTCCTCGGCAGCTTCCCGCTGCTCACGATCTTTCTCGTCACTTTCGGCATCGGGACCATCCTGACTGTCGGCGCGCCGGGGACGATTTCGATCGTGAACGACCTGGTGCCACCGGCGGCCGTGCCCAGCGCGGTGTCGCTCGTCTTCCTCAGCATCAATGTGGGACGAATTGCCGGCGGCGCCGCGGCCGGCGTCCTCCTCGCCAACGGCTCCCCGGGTCTGACGATCATGGCCTCCGGCCTGCTTCAAGCCGCCGCGGCGGTCCCGATCTGGCGCCTGCCTGGAGCCAGGCCGAATCTGCTCCAGACTGGCCGGCCAGCCCTCTTCAGGCCGCTGCTGGAGGCCGCGCGCTTCACGGTCGACTCGCCCATTGTCGGTGTGATTCTGCTCCTCTCGATCGGACCCGGTGCGCTCGGCCTCGCATACAACTTCCTGTTGCCTGTTGCGGCGAGGGAGATCGGCGCCGGTGCGGGTGGGCTTGGGCTGCTCCTGGCGGGGGCCGGCTCGGGCGGACTAGTTGCGGGCCTCGGCGCCGAGCGCCTGATGCGCGCCGTTGGCCATGGGCGAACGATCTTCATCGGCCTCGCGGCCGCCGCCGGAGGTTTGAGCGGATTCGGGGTCAGCGGCAGCCTCCCGATCGCGATGGTCGCGATGGCGTTCGTCGGCGGTGGGCTGGTCGTCTACGCTTCGTCGAGCTTGTCCCTCGTGCAGGCGTTGTCCCCTGTCGAGCTGCGGGGACGGCTGACCGCCCTCTTCTCGCTCCTGTACTGGGGACTGATGCCTGCCGGCGCGCTCCTTGGTGGTGCCGTTGCCGGAGCGACCAGTGCGCGGTTTGCGCTCGCGACCGCCGGCATCACCCTCTTTGCATGCGGGTCGATCGCTCTGCTGGTCCGCCGCGACGTCGCGTCGCTGCGCATCGCCGCGGACGGGCAGGCCGTGACATTCGGTGCGCAGCCAGAGCCCCACCCGGAGCCTGCGTTCGATCGAGCGCCGGCGATCGGCATCGGAGCCGCGGCGCCACGCCGGCGGCCTGATCAGGAAGCCGCGGCCGGACGTGCGGCCCTCGCACCCAAAGGCCGTGGCGACAGCTAGCGGCGACTTCCTCCAGGCACTCCGGCGACAGCCATCCGGGGGCCCGGGCGCCAGCTCGGGAGGCGCTCGAGGATCCGTTGCCTGAAATCGACGTAGGCCT
>WNGJ01014095.1_pt1 | contig 19034 bp, 30 predicted proteins | sample 5400611 | NCBI WGS metagenome assembly WNGJ01 (sample SAMN13153375, study PRJNA577476) | soil metagenome | isolation source: 40 cm soil or saprolite under Garry oak tree replicate 1 | place: USA:California | collected 2016-06-15 | reverse complement strand
GCCACCGCCTGCCGGGTGGACTCCGCGCCGGTCCCGGCCACCAGCCAGCGCCCGTCCGGCACGACGGCCCGCACCCAGCCCACGATCCGGCGCTGTTCTTCGGGATCGAGCATGGCGGACTCGCCGGTCGAGCCCGCGACGACCACGCCGTCCAGACCCGCCTCGAGCAGCCGGGTCACGTTGTGCCGCAGGTGCTCCGGCGCCACGTCTCCGGTGGCGGCGTCGAACGGGGTGGTGACGGGGGCGAGGACCCCCGCGAGCAGCCGGCCGCTCACCGCTTGCGGGGCGCGCTCGCCGGGGCCGCCTCCGCCGGCTCGGCCGTGCGCGAGCGGCGCCGCAGCGTCCGCATCTGGAGCTCGAAGTCCGCGGGCTTCGTGGCGGCGGCGAGCGCCGTTTCGTAGGTGATGACCTCATCCCCCACGAGATCCATCAGGTGCTGGTCGAACGTCTGCATCCCGTATTGCTCGCCCGCTTCCCGGATGTAGTCGTACAGCTCGGCGACGCGACCCGCGTCCCGGATGATGTCGCGCGCCGCCGCGGTGCAGATCAGGACTTCGACCGCCGCGGCGCGCCCGTGCCCGTCGGCCCGCGGCAACAGCCGCTGCGCCACCACGGCCTGGAGCGTCTCGGCGAGTCGCAGCCGGGCGATCTCCTGCTCCTCGGCCGGAAACATCGCCAGCACGCGGCTCACCGTCGTCACGGCGTCCGGGGTCGGCAAGGTCGAGATCACGAGATGCCCCGTCTCCGCGGCCTTCATCGCGGTCTCGAGCGTCTCGACGTCCCGCATCTCCCCGATCAGGATCACGTCCGGATCCTGCCGTAACGCCGCCCGCAGGCCGGCCCGAAAGTCGTCGGTGTCCACCCCGATCTCGCGCTGGGTGATCGAGGAGTTGATGTCGCGATGCAGGAACTCAATTGGGTTCTCGAGCGTGACGACGTGCTTCTGGTTGGTCTGATTGATGTGGTTCAAGATCGCGGCCATCGTCGAGCTCTTCCCCGACCCGGTGATGCCGGTGACCAGGATCATCCCCCGTTCGGCCGCCGCGATGGTCGTGAGGATGGACGGCAGCTTGAGCGACTCGAACGTCGGAATGTCGAACGGGATCACGCGCATCACGATCATGAAGGACGAGCGCTGCCGCAGGATATTGACGCGGAAGCGGCCCACGCCGGGCACGCCCCACGAGCAATCGTATTCGTGCAGCTTGTCGAGGCGGCCCCGGTCGTCCTCGTTCGGCATCAGGCGCAACGCGATCGCGCGGGTCTGCTCGGGCGTGAGCCGCTGCTTGGTGAGGGGCACCAGCTTGCCGTCGATGCGGGCCCGAAACACATCACCAGCCTTGATGTGCAGATCGGAGGCGCCGCGATCGATCGCCGCCTTGATGATCTGCTCCACGCCGCGCGGCTGCGCGTCGGCGGCGCTGCCACGACCGCTGCGGGTTTTCTCCTCCACTAGTAGCCGGCCTCCAGGTCGACGACGTTGGCGAGGGGCGCCCCTGCAAGATAGCGTCGCACGTTCTCCACGATCAGCCCCGTCTCGCGCTCCCAAAAACGCGTCGTCACGGCGGCGACATGGGGGCTCACAAGCACGCGGGGGTGCCGCCACAACGGATGGCCGGCGGGCAGGGGCTCGGTGGCGAACACATCGAGCGCCGCGCCCCGAATTCGGGATGCGTCAAGGAGGTCGAGGAGACTCGTCTCGTCCAAGAGCGTCCCGCGAGAAACGTTGACCACAATGGCGTCGGGGGGGAGCCGCTCCAGCACCTCCCGGCTGACGATGCCGCGCGTCGCGTCCGTGTGCGGCGCCGCGATCACCAGGCAGTCGCTCTCGGCGGCGAGCCGCCCGAGGTCCCCCGGCGCCCCGACCCAGCGCACGCCCGGAGGCCCGCCGCGCTCGGGACGGCGGCGCACTCCCGCGACGCTCATCCCGAGCGCCAGCGCGCGCCGAGCCACGGCCGTGCCGATCCCGCCCAACCCGTAGACGCCGACCCGCAGCTCGCCGAACTCCCGCACGGGGATCTCCAGCCCCGTGATTTCGGGTTGCGCCCAATGCTCTTCCGCCTGGAACTCGCGCATCCGGTCGAGGCCGCGAGCGAAGTACCCGATCGCGGCGATCGTCCAGTCAGCGATGGGATCGGCGTGTACCCCGGCGGAGTTCGTGAGCACGACACCGGTTCCCCGGACGTGCGGCACACTGGTCCCGACGCCCGCCGTGCTGGTGTGGGCCCACTTGAGCGTGCCGCGCGCCGCCTGGGCCACGCCAGCGGAGACGCCGTAGCCGAGGTAGATCTCCGCCCCGCGCGCCGCGGCCGCCGCCGCCTCGGTCCCGGAGCCGCCGTCCCCATCCGACGTGGCCGGCGCCTCGACTTGGACCACGTCCCAGCCCGCGCCCAGGGCGTCCCGGATCGCCTGGACCGCGGGCGGCGGAATCCGCCAGGCGACCCGCGGCGACGCGAGGTCGACCACCAGACGCCGCGTCACTCTCCGGTGGAGACCGTGCGGACGCCCGGGTGGTTCAACAAGGCGATCATCACCTGGTCGTGCAGCCGCTTCGGCCCGCGCAACGTGAAGTCGATCACCAGATCGACGCTCTCCCGACGGCTGGCCTGCCGCTCGATGTGGAGCCCGGTCCGACGGACCACGGTCTCCAGCTCCTCGAGCAGGTTGGGATCGGGCCGGGCGTGCACCGACAGGCTGCTCTCGGTCGTCTGCCGTTGCACCACCAGCTCGATGCGACCCAGTCCCTGGAGCACGAGCAAGACGAGCAGCGTGGTGCCCGCCGCCTCCCAGTAGAAGGCGGCGCCGAGGGCGACGCCGATCGCCGCGACGACCCAGATCGTGGCGGCGCTGGTGAGGCCCACGACCGCCCCCCGGGCGTGCAGAATCGTGCCGGCGCCGATGAACCCGACGCCCGTGACGATCTGCGCCGCCACGCGAGTCGGGTCGGAGTTCCCAGAGGCCATAGTGATCGACAGCTTGGTATACAACACCGAGCCGATGCAGATCAGGATGTTGGTCCGCAGGCCGGCCGGCTTGCCGCCGAGCTCCCGCTCGAGGCCGATGGCGCCGCCGAACAGCGTCGCGAGCGAGAGCTGCAGGAACAGCTCCAGCCGGAACATCTCAATCATCTGCCCGAGGAAATGCTGCATCAGGCCTCCACTCCCTCGAGCAAGCCCATGCAGCGGCGCACCCGCGCCAACGTGGCGCGGGCGAGCGCCCGCGCCTTCGCCGCGCCCGCCCGCAGCGTGTCGCTCACTCTCCCCGGCTCCGCCCGTAACTCGAGCGCGCGCTCGCGGAGGGGGGTGAGCGTGGCTATCATATTGTCCGCGAGCACGCGCTTGCAATCGAGACAGCCCCAGCCCGCGGTGCGGCAGTTGTGCGCCACCAGCTGCTGGGTGGCGGGCGGCGAGAACCCCTGGTGGATCGTGAAAATGTTGCAGATCTCCGGGTTGCCCGGGTCCTTCCGCGTCACCCGGGCGGGGTCGGTCGCCGCGGGTTTGAGCTTCTCCCAGATGGTTTCCGGGGTATCGAACAGGCCGATCGTGTTCCCGAGGCTCTTCGACATTTTCGCCTGGCCGTCGAGTCCGAGCACGCGCTTCGCCGTGGAGAGAAGCGCCTGCGGCTCGGGAAAGGTGAAGCCGCCGCCGTTCGCGAAGCGGGCGTTCCAGCGGCGCGCCAGCTCGCGCATCAGCTCGAGGTGCTGACCGGCACGAGGGTGGCGCGATACAGCAGCACGTCGGCCGCTTGGAGCACCGGGTAGTTGAGCAGCCCCGCGGGGATGCTCTCCTGGCGCTGTGCCTTGTCCTTGAATTGCGTCTGGCGCTCGAGCTCACCGAGCGGCGTCACCGTGTTGAGCAGCCAGTTGAGCTCGCTGTGCTCCGGGACGTGAGATTGCACGAACACGATCGCCCGCTCGGGGTCGAGGCCCACGGCGAACAGCCCGATCGCCATCTCGATGGTTCGCTGGGCGAGGCTCGACACGTCGTACGGTTGCGTGATGGCGTGTAGGTCGACGACGCAAAACAGGCAGTCGTGCTGGTGTTGCAGCGTAACCCAGTTCTGGACCGCGTAATTGCCGATGTGCAGCTCGCCCGAGGGCTGGATGCCGGAGAAGACGCGCGCCATGGGCTGACAACCTACGCCGGGGGAGTGCGGCGCCGCAAGGTGCGAGAACTCAAAGACTTAGTCGACGTGGCGAAGTCCGCGGCGGCGCGCGCCGCGAGCTATCTCCGTGGGCTGACGCCGGCCGCGCCGAGCGACTGGACCGAAAAGGGACAGCACGATTTCGTGACCGACGCCGACCGCACCGCGGAAGCGCTGATCGCGACCGCGCTCACGGGCGGCGTCCCGGGGTCCACGGTTGTGGGCGAGGAGCTCTCCCCCAACGGCACGCGCGCGGGTGACGTGGTGTGGATCGTCGATCCGCTCGACGGCACGACCAACTTCCTGCACCGCTACCCGCAGTACGCGGTGTCGATCGGGTGCGCCGTGAATGGAGCGCTGTGCGTGGGGGTGATTCACGATATTCCGCGTGACGTGGTGTACTGGGGGGCAAGCGGGGCGGGGGCCTGGGAAGGTGAACGCCGGCTCCGGGTCTCGGGGCTCACCGAGCCACGCCACGCGCTCGTGGGCACCGGGTTCCCGTTCAAGGATCTCGGCCGGTTACGACGCTACCTGGACCAGTTCGCCGCCGTGATGGGGGCTACGAGCGGCATCCGTCGGGCCGGCTCGGCGGCACTCGACCTCGCCGACGTGGCGGCCGGGCGGCTCGACGCCTTCTGGGAATTGACGCTCTCGCCGTGGGACGTGGCCGCGGGTGTCGTGCTCATCCGCGAGGCACAAGGAGTCGTAACGACGCTCGATGGAGGAGACGACGTGCTGCGGCATGGCTCCCTGGTGGCCGGCAGCCCCACGCTGCACCGCTGGCTACTCGATCTCTTGAAGGGCGCCTGAGACGACGCGGATGCCCGCCCCCTTAGTCGAATGCGTCCCCAACTTCTCCGAGGGCCGCGACTCCGCGACCCTCGACGCGCTGCGGGCGGCCATCGCGAGCGTCCTCGGCGTGCGCCTGCTCGACGTGCAGGCCGATCCGTCGCACAACCGCTCGGTGTTCACGCTGGTGGCCCCCCCCGACGCGGCCGCGGAGGCCGCCTTCCGCGCGATGCGCGTCGCCACCGAGCGCATCGACTTGACGAAGCAGCGGGGCGAGCACCCGCGAATGGGGGCGACCGACGTCGTGCCGTTCGTCCCCGTGCGTGACGTGACGATGGACGAGTGCGTGGCGGTGGCGCGCCGGCTCGCCGAGCGGGCGGCGGCCGAGCTCGGGATCCCGATCTACCTCTACGCGCGGGCCGCGACCCGGCCGGAGCGCGAGCGGCTGCCCGACATCCGGAAAGGTGAGTTCGAGGGTCTGCGAGACCGGATCGGGCGGGATCCCACCGCGGATCCGGACTTCGGACCGAACCGGATCCATCCGACCGCCGGGGCGACGGCGATCGGCGCGCGGCCGTTCCTGGTGGCGTTCAACATCTATCTCGACACGGGAGATGTCCGAGTCGCCAAGGAGATCGCACAACAGATCCGCACGTCGGGCGGCGGGCTGCCGGCGGTTCAGGCGTCCGGGTTCGCGGTGGACGGCAAGGCCCAGGTCTCGATGAATCTGCTCGACATCGACACGACCTCTCCCGCCACGGTGTTCGCCGCGGTGGAATCCCGCGCGCGCGCGCGGGGCATCGAGATCCAGAAGAGCGAGGTCGTCGGACTCGTCCCGGAGCGGGCGATTCTGGCCGCAGGCGCCGCTTACCTCAAGGTTCCGGACGCAGTAGATCATCTCCTGGAGGAGAAGATCCGCGCCGTCGAGGGCCCGACGCTCGACGGCTGGCTCGAGGAGCTCGCGGGGGGCGCACCCGTCCCGGGGGGCGGGAGCGCGGCCGCGCTGGCCGGCGCGCTGGCCGCCGCGCTCGTCGCCATGGTCGCCCGGCTCACGACGGGCCGGAAGGCGTATGCCGCCGTCCAGGAGCGGGTGGCGGCGCTGCTGGCCGAAGCGGACGCGCTGCGGGCACAGCTGCGCCGTCTGGTAGATGATGACGCCGCGGCGTACGCGCGGGTGAGCGAGGCGTACCGCATCCCGAAGGGAGATCCCACGCGAACCCGCGCGGTCGATCAAGCGCTGGTGGGCGCGGCGCAGACCCCGCTCCGGATGGCGCGGGGGGCCGTGCGGCTGATGGCGCTGGCACGTGAGATCGGGGCGATCGGCAATCAAAACGCGCGCTCGGACTCGAGCGTGGCCGCAGCCCTCGCCCGCGCCGCGCTGGCGGGGGCGGTCGAGAACGTTCGCGTCAACGTGGCGGCGCTGTCGGAGCCGGGGTTGGGGAAGGCGCTGCTGGAAGAAGCGGAGCAGCTCGAGCGGGACCTCAGTCCGCCGTCGTGAGGATGCGGGGCGGTCCCCCGTCCGGCTGCACGGCTACGGTGTGCTCGAAGTGGGCCGAGAGCGACCCGTCCTGGGTCACGACAGTCCAGCGATCGTCCAGCGTCCGGATTTCGGGACCGCCGAGGTTCACCATCGGCTCGATGGCGATCGTCATGCCGGGCATCAGGCGCGGGCCGCGCTTCGGTTTCCCGTAGTTCGGCACCTGCGGCTCCTCGTGAAACGACGAGCCGATCCCGTGCCCCACGAGCTCCCGCACCACCGAGTACCCTGCCGCCTCCGCCACCTGCTGCACCGCATGCCCGATGTCGCCCACGTGGTTGCCGGCGCGCGCCTGGGCGACCCCCGCGGCGAGCGCTTCCTGCGTCACCTGGAGCAGTCGCTCGGCGTCGGCGCCGACTCGGCCGACGGCGAAGGTGGCGGCCGAGTCGGCGTGCAGGCCGTCGAGCCACACGCCCACGTCCACGCTCAGCAGGTCGCCTTCCCGCAGAATACGCTTCGCCGAGGGGATCCCGTGGACGACCTCGGCGTTGATCGAGGTGCACAGCGTGGCGGGGAAGTCGTACAGCCCCTTGAACGACGGGCGCGCGCCCGGGTGCGAGCGGATGAAGTCTTCGGCCAGGCGGTCCAGCTCCTCGGTGGAGACGCCGGGACGGATGTGGCGCCGCACCAGGGCGAGCGTCTCGGCCACGATGCGGCCGGCCGCCGCCATGGTCTCGATCTCCCGGGGCGACTTGAGCGTGATCATCGCCCGATGAGGCGCTGGATCTCCGTCGCGATGTCCTCGATCGTGCCGGTGCCCGGCACGCGGTGCACGATGCCGCGCTGCGCGTAGTGCGCGACGAGGGGGGCCGTGTCCCGCTGGTAGACCTGGAGGCGCGTGCGGATGGCTTCGGGAGTATCGTCGGAGCGGTTTTCCCGGGCCGCCCGGGCCGTGAGACGCCGGAGGAGCTCTTCTTCGGGGACGTCGAGCAGCAGAACCTTACTGAGGCGCTGGCCGCGCTCGCCGAGCGTGGTATCGACGAGCTCCGCCTGCGCGGCCGTGCGGGGAAAGCCGTCGAACACCGCTCCTTCCTTGGCGTCGGGCTTCGCCAGCTCCTCCTTGATGAGGCCCAGGATCACGGTATCGGGCACGAGCTTGCCGTCGTCCATGAACTTCTTCGCTTGCGTGCCGAGCGGGGTCTGCGCCTTCACGGCGGCGCGCAGGATGTCTCCCGTGGTGATCTTGGGGAGGCTCAGGCGCTCCGCCAGGATCTTGCCCTGGGTGCCCTTGCCCGATCCCGGCGCGCCGAGGAGGAGGACGAACAAAGGGTCAGCGCCGGAACCGCACGCGGCTGGTGCCGCTGCCGCCCCCGCCGCCCCGCATGAATCCGTCGTAGTGCCGCAGCAGGAGGTGCTGCTGCACCTGCTGGACCGTGTCGAGGGCCACGCCGACCACGATCAACAGGGCCGTACCGCCGAACCCGAACGGCATGTTGAGGACGCTCGAGACGACGATGGGCAGCGTGGCGACGACGGTGAGGAAGATGGCACCGGGCAGCGTGATCCGCGACAACACGTCGTCGATGTAGTCGGCCGTGGCGGCGCCGGGTTTCACGCCCGGAATGAATCCCCCCTGCTTCTTGAGGTTTTCCGCCAAGTCCACCGGGTTGAAGATGATGGAGGTGTAGAAATACGCGAAAAAGACGATCAGCACCGCGTTCGTCAGGAGGTAGAGGGGCGACGTGACGTTGAAGTACTCGGCCAGGTGCTTCAAGGTCGGGCTGCCGGAGAAGGTGGCGATGGTGCCCGGCACGATGATCAGCGATTGCGCGAAGATGATGGGCATCACGCCCGACGAGTTGATGCGCAGCGGGATGAACGTCTTTTGCCCCTCGCGGATCCGCCCTCGGCCCATCACCTTGCGAGGAATCTGGATCGGGATACGGCGCGCCGCGACCGTCACCGCAACCGTCCCCGCCACGACGAGGACCATGATCCCGAGCACCATCAGGAGCACCGCGACCGTGAGCGAGCCGGCCCGCAGCGCCTCGAGGGTCCGGAGCGTCTCGGGCCAGATGCGCTCGACGATCGAAAAGAAGATCAGCAGGCTCGCGCCGTTGCCGATGCCACGCTCGGTGATCTGCTCGCCCAGCCACATGATGAATACGCCGCCCGTGGACAGCGTGAGCACGGTGGTCATGCGGAACGCCCAGCCGGGGTGCGCCACGGCGCCGGGGAGCTGCTCGGCGAACAGCGCGTAGCCGTACGACTGGAACAGACACAGCAGCACGGTGAGGTAGCGCGTCCACTGGGTGAGCGTTTTCCGCCCCTCCTCGTCGCGCTGCATCTTTTCCACGACCGGAAACACGGGGGCGGCGAGCTGGAATACGATGCTCGCCGAGATATAGGGCATGATCCCGAGCGCGAACACCGTGGCGCGTGAGAAGCCACCGCCCGCGAACAGATCGTACAGGCTGAACAGGGTGCCCTGACCCGCGTTCTTCAGGAAGTCGGCGAGGGCCTGGACGTTCACGCCCGGCGTGGCGATGTGCGCCCCCAGGCGATAGATGAGGAGGCACAGGAGCGTGAAGAGGATCTTCTCCTTCAGCTCCGGAACTTTGAACAGGTTGGGGATCTGCGGCGCCGTCACCCTAGTCAGCTCGCGATCGTGCCGCCCGCCTGCTCGATCTTCGTCCGGGCGGAGGCGGACACGGTCACGCCCTTGACGGTGAAGCTGCGCCCCACGTCTCCCATGCCGAGCAGCTTGATCGGTCGATCCGGCCGGCGTACCAGCCCGGCCCCGAACAGCGTCTCCGGCGTCACCTCGACGCCGGCGGCGAGCTTGCCCAGATAGCGGACGTTCACCACCTGCGCGGGCTGCTTGAAGGGGTTCGTGAAGCCGCGCTTCGGGATCCGGCGGATGAGCGGCATCTGACCGCCCTCGAAGCCGGGTCGCGTCTGCCCGCCCGAGCGCGCCGTCTGCCCCTTGCCGCCCCGGCCCGCAGTCTTGCCGATCCCGGAGCCCGGCCCGCGCCCCTTGCGGATGCGGGCTCGGTGCGACCCCGCCGGGGCTCGCAGGCCGTGCAGCAGGAGGCGTTCTACCGTGACGGGCTTGGCCGTGGCCTTGGCCTTCCGCCGCGCCGGCGCCTTCGCCTTGGTGCGCGCCCGCCCTCTTCCCGTCGTCTTCGGCTTCCGTTTCGTCGGCGCCATACGGTTACTTGCCTTCCTTCACCGGCGTCACCTCGACGAGGTGGCGCACCTGATAGAGCATGCCGCGGAGCGAGGGGTGATCCTTCTTCACCACGGCATCCTGGTGATGCTTGAGCCCGAGCGCCTCGAGCGTCCGCCGCTCGAGCGCCGGGCGGCCGATACCGGAGTGGACCTGCTTGATGCGCAGCGCGTCCCCGCCCGGGGGAGGCAGCTGCCGGTCCGCGCCCCGCTTGCGCTTGCGGTATTTCCGGGTGGGGGGCAGTCTAGCCACGGGTCGCCCCCTGCCGGGGCCGGTAATGGATCGCCTCCACCTCGACGCCGCGCTCCTTGGCGACCCGCCGCTGCGTGGTCAGATGCTGCAGCGCGTCGATCGTGGCGCGGACCATGTTGTGGGGGTTGGTCGAGCCCAGGCTCTTCGTGAGGATGTCGCGCACGCCCGCGCACTCGAGCACGGCGCGCACCGGGCCTCCCGCGATCACCCCGGTTCCGGTTGCGGCGGGCTTCAGCAGCACCCGACCTGCGCCGTGGTCCCCGATGATCTCATGCGGGATGGTGCCGCCGGTGAGCGGGACCTCCATCATCCGCCGGCGCGCGGCCTCGACCGCCTTGCGCACCGCCTCGCTTACCTCGTTGGCCTTCCCGGTCGCGACGCCGACCCGTCCCTGCCCATCGCCGACGGCCACGAGCGCGTTGAACCCGAAGCGCCGGCCGCCCTTGACGACTTTGGCGACGCGGTTGATCGAGATCACGTTCTCGATGAGGCCATCCCCTTCGCGCTGCCGCTCCCCACCGTCGCGGCGCTCGCCGCCCCGCCCGGCTGTTCCTGGACTACCGGCTCGCCGCCGGCGTGCGCCGTTTCGGTTTCTTCGCCCTTGCCGGGGCTCCCTGCCGCCGGGACCGCCGGCGGCGCGTCGCGCTCCTGATCGGTCGCCATCAGAACTCCAATCCGCCTTTGCGGGCGCCGTCGGCCACTGCCTTGACGCGCCCGTGATACCGATACCCGCCGCGGTCGAACACGACCTTGTTGATCCCCTTCTCTTTGGCCTTGCGGGCCACGAGCTGGCCCACGGCGAAGCTCTTCGCCGTCTTGCCCTTCCCCTCGACCGTCACCCCTTCAGAACCGTCCGACGCGCCCACCAGGGTGACGCCCCGCGTGTCGTCCACCAGCTGGGCGTAGATGTGCTTCGAGGACCGGAATACGACGAGCCGCGGCCGCTCGGCCGAGCCCGACACCTTGTGCCGCACCCGCAGGTGCCGCTGGTGCCGGCGCTCCGGGCGGGTCCGTACCTTGTGGATCGATCGCATGGGCCTACTTGGCCGCCTGGGCGGTCTTGCCGGCCTTACGCCGGACCTGCTCGCCCACGTAGCGGATCCCCTTCCCCTTGTACGGCTCGGGCGGTCGGATGGCGCGCAGCTCCGCGGCCACCTGTCCCACGAGCTCCTTGTCGACGCCTTCGATCTTCACGAGCACGTTGTTGTCCACTGAGATCTTGATGCCCTTCGGGGCGTGATACGGCACCGGATGCGAAAAGCCGACGACGAGCTGCACGCCGAACGGCTTGGGCTCCGCCTTGTAGCCGACACCCTGAATCTCGAGCGACTTCGCGAAACCCTTCGTCACCCCGTCCACCATGTTGGCGACGAGCGTGCGGGTGAGCCCGTGCAGCGCCTTGTGCCGGCTCTCGTCCGACGGGCGCCGCACCACGACGGCGTTCTCCTCGAGCGCCAGGGTGAGCTCCGGGTGAAACGTGCGGCTGAGCTCGCCCTTCGGGCCCTTCACGGTGACCGTGCGGCCTTCGACCTGCGCGGTGACGCCCTTGGGCAAGGGAACCGGCTTCCTGCCGATGCGCGACATGGCGGCTACCAGACGACCGCGAGCAGCTCGCCGCCCACGCGGGCGGTCCGGGCTTCGCGGTCCGACATCAGGCCCTGCGGGGTCGAGAGGATGGCCATCCCGAGCCCGTTCTTGACGCGCGGGATCTCGCGCGCCTTGACGTACCGGCGCAGCCCCGGGGCGGAGACGCGCTGCAGCTCGCGGATCACCGGGGCGTCGTTGTGGTACTTCAAGTACAGCCGCAGCAGACCATGACGGCCATCGTCCAGCACCTTGAAGTCCTGGATGTAATGGTTGTCGCGGAGCAACCGGGCGATCTCGACTTTCAGCTTCGATACCGGCATGTCGACGCGGCGGTGGCCCGCCTGGCAGGCGTTGCGCACGCGGGTCAGCATGTCGGCCACGGGATCTGTCACGCTCATCTCGCCTTCCGTCCTGTTACCAGCTGGCTTTGCGCACGCCGGGAATCTCCCCGCGCAGCGCGAGATCGCGGAAACAAATGCGGCACAGCTTGAACTTGCGCAGCGTGCCGCGACTGCGGCCGCAGCGTTGGCACCGGTAATAGCCGCGCACCTTGAACTTCGGTTTCCGCTTGACCTTCTCGATCCAGGCCTTCTTCGCCATGCAGTGGTCCTCTAGTTGACGGCGACCGGGGCTTCGCCCCGGAAGGGCATGCCGAGCTCGCGCAGCAAGGCGCGGGCGGTGTCGTCGCGACCGGCGCTCGTCACGACGGTGATATCCATCCCGTGGATCTTCTCGACCTTGTCGTAGTCGATCTCGGGGAAGATCATCTGCTCCTTGATGCCGATCGTATAGTTGCCCCGGCCGTCGAAGCTGTCCGGCGACAACCCACGGAAGTCGCGCATGCGCGGCACCGCGATGGTGATGAACCGATCGAGAAACTCGTACATGCGCGCACCCCGCAGCGTCACGGCGCAGCCGATCGCCATGCCCTCCCGGAGATTGAAGTTCGCGATCGCCTTCTTGGCCCGCGTCACGACCGGGTGCTGGCCGGTGATCGCCGCCAGCTCGGCCGTCGCCGCCTCCAGGCCCTTGGGGTTCTTGGGCGCGTCCCCCATCCCGACGTTGAGCACGATTTTCACGAGCTTGGGGATTTCGTGCACGTTGCCGAGCCCGAACTGCTGGGCGAGCTTCGCCCGCACGCGCTGCTCGTAGTGCTCGAGCAGCCGGGGCCGCGGTGCCGGCTCGGGCGGCGGGCCCTCCGGCTCCGCTTCGGGCCGCTCCTTCCCCTCAGGCCCCTGCTTGCCCTTCTTGTCCTTCTTCTGCTGCTTGTCCTGCTTCCCCTGCTTCGGCGGCTTCGCCGGCTGCTCCCCCTGAGGCTCCGCCGCGGGGGCGGCCGCGCCGGCGGTCTCCGGCGGGGGGGCGTTCTCTTTGGGTTCCGCCATTGGCTACCTCACCCGCGGGATCGGTTGGCCGGACTTGATCGCGATCCGCTCCACCGTTCCGTCCTTGTCGCGCCGCCGTCGCACGCGGGTGGGCTCCCCCGACTTCGGGTCTAAGAGCATCACGTTGGACGCCGCAATCGGCGCCGGGAACTCGATGATTCCGCTCTCGCTCCCGGGCGCGCCGGTGGCGCGCTTGTGCTTCTTCACGACGTTCACGCCCTCCACCACGATCCGGAATTGCTTGGGGTGCACCCGCAGGATCTTCCCTTCCTTCCCGCGATGCTCGCCGCGGATCACCCGCACGGTGTCCCCTTTGGCGACGTGCAGCTTGTGGCGCTCGGGCTCGCGGCCCCGCTGCCGGCGGCTCTTGCGATAGACCAGCGTCCGCATCTCAGATCACCTCCGGCGCGAGCGACACGATCTTCATGAACCGTTTCTCGCGCAGCTCGCGACCCACCGGCCCGAAGATGCGCGTAGCGCGGGGCTCGCCCTGATCCGTGATGAGCACCGCCGCATTCTCGTCGAACCGGATGTAGGAGCCGTCCTTGCGCCGCGTCTCCTTCGCGGTGCGCACGATCACGGCCTTCACCACCTCGCCCTTCTTGATCTGACCCGTGGGGATGGCGTCCTTGATCGTGACCACCACGATGTCGCCCAGACCCCCGTAGCGACGTTTCGAGCCGCCCAGCACGCGGATCACGAGCGCGCTGCGCGCGCCCGAGTTGTCCGCAATCTTGAGTATCGTTTCCTGCTGGACCACGTCCCCCCCCCGCCGTTAGCGCGCGCGCCCGATCACTTCGACCACGCGCCACCGCTTCGTCTTCGAGAGCGGCCGCGTCTCCACGATCCGCACGGTGTCGCCCTGCTTCGCGCCCTTGTCATTATGGGCCGCGACCTGCTTGGTCCGGACCACCTGCTTGCCGTAGAACCCGTGCGCGAACCGGCGGACCAGCGACACGGTCACGGTCAGCTGCATCTTGTCGCTCACCACCACCCCGGTGCGGACTTTGCGACGCGCCCTCATGCCTGCTTCCTCTCGCGCAAGATGGTCTTGATCCGCGCGATCTCACGACGCATCGTGCGGAACTGCAGCGGGTTCGCGATCGCCTCGGTACCGCGGCGGAACGCCAGGCGGAAGCGCTCCTCCACCAGGAGCGCGAGCTTCTGCTCGAGCTCGTCGGTCTTGAGCTCCCGCAACCCCTCGGGCTTCTGCCGCGCCATGCTACCGCTCCTCCCGCTTCACGAACTTCGACTTGATCGGCAGCTTCGCCGCGGCGAGCTCGAGCGCCTCGCGCGCCAGGTGCTCGGCGATCCCCTCGACCTCGAACATCACGCGCCCCGGCTTCACGACGGCCACCCAGCCCTCGGGGTTGCCCTTCCCCTTCCCCATTCGGGTCTCCGCCGGCTTCTTGGTGATCGGCTTGTCGGGAAACAGCCGGATCCAGACTTTGCCGCCGCGCTTCATCTCCCGGGTCAGCGCCACGCGTGAAGCCTCGATCTGCCGATTAGTGATCCACCCCGGCTCGAGCGCCATCAGGCCGTAGTGGCCGAACGCGACGGTGTTGCCGCGCGTGGCCATCCCTTTGGTGCGGCCCTTGAACCGCTTGCGAAACTTGACCCGCTTCGGCGCCAGCATCGCTCCCCCTCAGACGCCCGTCGAATACGTGCGCCCGTGCAGATCCTCGGTGCGCTCGCCCTTGAAGATCCACACCTTGACGCCGATCGTCCCGTACGTCGTCTTGGCGGTGGAGAGGGCGTAATCCACGTCCGCTCGCAGCGTGTGCAGCGGCACGCGTCCCTCGTGGTATCCCTCGGTGCGCGCGATTTCGGCGCCACCCAGGCGGCCCGCCGTCTTGATCTTGATCCCCTGCGCCCCCATCCGCATGGCGCTCTGCACGGCGCGCTTCATCGCGCGGCGGAACGAGATCCGCTGGGTAAGCTGGTGCGCCACACTATCCCCCACGAGCTGGGCGTCGAGCTCCGGACGCTTGATCTCCTCGACGTTGATCCCGACCTCCTTGCCCGTGAGCTGCGCCAGCTCGTCGCGCAGCTTGTCGACCTCGGCGCCGCGCTTCCCGATCACCACGCCCGGGCGCCCGGTATGGACCGTGACGGTCACCTTCCCCGGCTTACGCTCGATGTGCACGTCGGCGATCGCCGCGTGCGCGAGCCGCGTCTTCAGGTACTTGCGGATCAGCTCGTCCTCCTTGAGGAGCTCCGGGAAGTCGTGGCGCGCGTAATAGCGCGAGCGCCACTGCTTGACGATCCCCAGGCGGAACCCGTACGGATGCGTTTTCTGGCCCACTTATCTGCTCCCTTTCTTGGATCGCGACGCGGCCGTCTTGGCCTTCCGCTTCGCGGCGGTCTTCGGCGCCGCCCGCTTGCGCTTGGCGGGGGCCTTCGGCTCGGGCCCAGCCTCCGCGGTCCCCGCTTTGACGGGCCGGGCTACGGGTACATCCTCGCCCGCCACGCGGATCTCCACGTGGCTGGTGCGCTTCAAGATCGGCGTGGCACGGCCCATCGCCGCCTGGGTGAACCGCTTGAGCGTCGGCCCCTCGTTCACGACGGCGTACGCGACCCGCAACTGGTCGGCGTCGAACGCGGCGTTCTGGCGCTGCGCCTGTTGCTCCGCATTGGCCACCGCCGAGCGGAGCACCTTGTGAATCTGTTGCGCGGCCAGCTTCTTCGAGAACCGCAGGATGGCGTACGCCTCCGGCACCCCGCGGCCGCGGATCTGATCGATGACGAGCCGCATCTTGCGCGCCGACTGGCGGACGGTCCGCTGAATCGCCCGGGCTTCCATCCCTATGCCTTCGGTGCCTGCGCGGCTTCGGCCTCGGCGGCCTCGCGCTCCGCCGCCGAGCCCTTCGCGCTGTGGCCGCGGAACAACCGCGTGGCCGCGAACTCGCCGAGCTTGTGGCCGACCATGTTCTCCGTGATATACACGGGGATGAACTTGTTCCCGTTGTGCACCGCCAGCGTGTGACCCACGAAATCGGGCGTGATGGTGCTGCGCCGGGACCACGTCTTGAACACCTTCTTCTCGTTCTTCTCGTTCAGGACCCGGATCTTCTCGAGGAGCGACGGCTCCACGTAGGGCCCCTTCTTGATCGACCGTCCCATTACTGTGTCGCCTTCCCGCGCTTACGCCCGCGCACGATGAGTTTCGTCGACGGCTTCTTCTTGTGCCGTGTCTTCTTGCCTTCGACCTTGCCCCAGGGCGAGGTCGGCGGCCGGCCGCCCGAGGTCTTGCCCTCGCCGCCGCCCAGCGGATGGTCGACGGGGTTCATCGCCACGCCGCGCACCCGCGGCTGGCGCCCCAGCCAGCGGCTCTTGCCGGCCTTGCCGATGGACAGGAGCTCGTGCTCGGCGTTGGAGACCTCGCCGACCGTGGCGAGGCACTCGCCGCGCACCATGCGCATCTCCGTGGAGCGGAGCCGGAGCGTGACGTGGTTCCCCTCTTTCGCCACGACCTGCACCCCGGTCCCCGCCGAGCGGCACAGCTGACCGCCGCGCCCGATCTTGAGCTCCACGTTGTGCACCGTGGTGCCGAGCGGGATCTCGAACAGCGGCATGGCGTTCCCGATGCGGATGTCCGCGCCCGGCCCCGAGACGACTGTGTCGCCGACGGCGAGGCCCTTGGGGGCGAGGATGTAACGCTTCTCGCCGTCCGCGTAGTGCAGCAGCGCGATGCGGGCGGTGCGGTTCGGGTCATACTCAATGCTCGCGACCTTCGCAGGCACGGCGAACTTGTCGCGCCGGAAGTCGATGCGCCGGTACTGCCGCTTGTGCCCGCCGCCCATATACCGGCTCGTGATATGACCCTTGTTGTTGCGGCCGCCGGTGCGCCTGAGCGGCTCGAGCAGCGAACGCTCCGGCTCGGTCTTCGTGATGTCCCCGAAGTCCGACACCGAGCGGAAGCGCGTGGCCGGCGTGACCGGTTTGAACTGGCGGATGCCCATATCAGCCCTCGAACACCGCGATCGTGTCGCCCTCTTTCAGGGTGACGATCGCCTTCTTCCAGGACGGCCGCCGCCCCACATAGCGCCCGTAGCTGCGGCGCTTGGCGCGCACGACCATGGTGCGCACGGCGGTCACGTTGACCTTGAACAGCGACTCGATCGCCGCCCGGATCTGCGGCTTGGTCGCTTCCGGATGCACCCGAAACGCGTATTCCTTGCGCGCCCCGTAAGCCGCCGACGATTTCTCGGTGACGACGGGCGCGACGATGGTGTGGTGCAGCTCAGGCATCGGACGCCTCCGCGTCGGCCGGCGGCGCGACCGCCGTGCCCTCCTCCGCCCCCTCCCCCTTCCCCTCCGCCTCCCCCAACGCCGGAAGCTCCACCACGACGGCATCGGACCACAAGATCTCGTACGCGGTGGCATCGCCGAACCGCATCACGTGCACGTTCGGGACGTTGCGACCCGCGAGGTACACGTTGTACGCGTGGGCGGCGCCGGACGTGAGCACCAGCACCTTCCGCTCGGCGACCCCGAGCTTGCCGAGCAGCTCGACCAGCGATTTCGTCTTCGGCTTCTCGTACGCGAGCGAATCGACCACCAGCACCGCCCCCTCGCGCGCCCGGGCGTTCAGCGCGGACTTCTTCGCGAGCTGGCGCACCTTTTTCGGAATGCCGAGCCGATAGTCGCGCGGATGCGGCCCGAATACGATCCCGCCGTGCCGCCAGTGCGGCGCGCGAATCGAGCCCTGCCGCGCACGGCCGGTGCCCTTCTGGCGCCACGGCTTCTGGTTGCCGCCGGTGACCCAGCGGCGCGTCTTGGTGTCGTGCGTCCCCTGGCGCTGATTCGCCAGGAAGGTCACCACCGCCCGGTGCAGCGCGTGCTCGTTCACCGTGCCGTCGAACAGGACGTCCGGCAGCGACACGGACTTCTTCTTGGCCCCGGTCGCGGAGTAGTGCGGCGCTTCAATCATGGCGGCTGGGGCCTCCCTGCTTGCGGACGGTCACGAGGCCGTTCCTCGGGCCCGGCACCGCGCCGCGCACGAACAACAGGTTTCGTTCGGCATCCACCTTGACCACCTGGAGGCCGAGCTCCGTGAAGCGGCGCGCCCCCATATGGCCCGGCATCCGCTTTCCTTTGATGATTCGAGACGGGTCAGTTCCCGGAGCGATTGACCCGGGCTTGCGGTGTCGCGTGTTGCCGTGCGTCTCGGGGCCGCCGCCGAAATGGTGACGGTGCACCACGCCCTGGAAGCCGCGGCCCTTGGTCACGCCGGTCACTTTCACGACGTCACCCGTCTTGAAGATCGCCACGCTGAGCGCCTCCCCCGGCTTCGGCGCTGCAGCCGCGGCACCTTCCGCCGCCGCCGCGAGGGGGAAGCTCTGCAACACGCGCGGCACGACCTCGAGACCCGCCCGCTTCACGTGTCCGAGCAGCGCCTTGGACGCACGCTTCGGCTTCTTCGCGCCGAAACCGAGCTGGACCGCGGTCCCCCCTTCCCCATTCGTGACCTGCACGATGGGGCACGGCCCGGCCTCGATCACGGTCACCGGCACGTGCGTGCCCTCCTCATTGAAGAGCCGCGCCATGCCGAGCTTGCGTCCGATGAGTGCGTTCATGTGCTCCTCGGCTACTCTACTTTGATCTCCACGTCGACGCCGGCCGGCAGATCGAGCTTCGTCAACGCGTCGACCGTCTGGGATCTCGAATCCAGAATGTCGATCAGTCGCTTGTGCGTCTTCAGCTCGAATTGCTCGCGGCTCTTCTTGTCGATGTGCGGGCTCCGCAGCACGGTCCAGAGCTGCCGCTTGGTGGGCAGCGGGATCGGTCCGGAGACCTGGGCGCCGGTCTTTTCGGCCGTGCGCACGATGTCGGCCGCGGCCTGATCGATCAGCGCGTGGTCGAACGCTTTCAGCCGGATGCGAATCTTGCCCGCCATGAGTGCCTCGCTACTTCCGGATCTTGGTCACCACACCCGCGCCGACGGTGCGGCCGCCCTCGCGGATCGCGAAGCGCAGGCCTTCCTCCATCGCGATTGGGGTGATGAGCTCGATCGCCATTTTCGTGTTGTCGCCCGGCATCACCATCTCCACGCCCGCCGGCAGCTCCACCGTCCCCGTCACGTCGGTCGTCCGCAAGTAGAACTGCGGCCGGTACCCCTTGAAGAACGGCGTGTGGCGGCCGCCCTCCTCCTTCGTGAGCACGTACACCTCGG
>WNGJ01002354.1_pt1 | contig 19035 bp, 14 predicted proteins | sample 5400611 | NCBI WGS metagenome assembly WNGJ01 (sample SAMN13153375, study PRJNA577476) | soil metagenome | isolation source: 40 cm soil or saprolite under Garry oak tree replicate 1 | place: USA:California | collected 2016-06-15 | reverse complement strand
ATTCAACTCCGCGATGACCGGATCCCCGAACTGCCCTATGAGGGCCGTGAGATTCGCGCGGATGCCGACGACGAGATGATCGCGGTCGTGGAAGAGCGCGAAGTATTTCGCCGCGGGCGTCGCCCCAATGGAGATCCACCGGTCGACTTCCTCCGGCACGCGCGCGTCCGGCGGTCCCGAGAACATGACGACGCGATCGACGTGATGGAGCGTCCCGATCAGCGCCGCCTGAGCTGAACCCTGCGACTGCCCGCTGACGGCGATCTGCGACCACTTCGGTGCGCCGTCCTCTAAGAATCTCGACCACGCCTCGTCCGGGTACTGCGCGTCCAGGTACATCAGGAGCTTGGTCAGCCGATTCTCGATGCCATTCGCTGGTGTCACGTTCACGAGGCCCGACCGATCGACCCCGTCCTGGACTTCCAAGTGGATGTTTCCGGAGCAGTCGGGGTCCGGGCTACCGCGGCAGACGTTCACCACCGTGACGTCGTTCTGGTACATCAGGCCGATCACATGGTAGCCCAGGCGCGCGGCCACCTGCTCCAGCTTGAGCCAGCCGGACGGCGTGTTGTTGTTCCCGGGCATGAACACGAGCAGCTTCGGGTTGCCGCGCGCCGTCGTATCGAGCCAGACGTAATGGTCGGCGAGCGCGCGGTCGATGGCAGGGTCGGTCGCCTGCGGGGCGACGGTGCGGAACACGAGGGGCGCCGACGCTTCCTCCGTGATCTGCGACATCATCGGATCAATCGAGCGAGAAATCGTCGCGTCGGGCGCTAGTTGACGCGCGACATCGCGGCAGCCGGCGAGTGTAACAAGCATCGCGGCGATCGCGATGGCAAAGCGTGTGACGTGTGACATGATCCACCGTCCTGTGGGCGTGATTTCGCGTGGCCGAGCGGTCGCACCATTGCGGAGCCGTCTCGCCACGGTACTTTCGCGGGTGACGCGCACACAGTAGGGCCACGACGTGAGTGGCCTGTTACGGGCGGCGTAACGATGAGATGACGCCGGGCCGCCACATTGTGTGGCGTGGGCGCGCTCCTGGCAGTGCCGCGAGAGATTCGCTTGGTCGAATTCCGCATTCTCGGTGCGCTGAACCTCCTCAGCGCAGACGGGCACGAGCTCAAGGCGATCCTGGCCCAACCCAAACGGGTCGCGCTACTCGCGTACCTCGCTGCCGCGACACCCCGCCGATTGCACCGGCGCGATTCTCTCATCGCATTGTTCTGGCCCGATCTCGATCAGGAGCATGCCCGGGCCGCGCTGCGGCAAGCGCTGCACGGCCTGCGGCAAGAGCTCGGTGACGGGGTGCTCGTGAGTCGCGGCGACGAGGAAGTCGGGCTCGACGTGGAGCGGCTCCGCTGCGACGTCGTCGAGTTCGAACGCGCCACCCAAGAAGGGCGGCTGGCGGACGCGCTCGAGCTCTATCGGGGAGAACTCCTCGAGGGCTTCTTCATTCGCGGTGCAATCGGGTTCGAGCAATGGCTCGAAGACGAGCGCGCGCGTCTCAGAACCGTGGCGCTGCGCAGCGCCACGTCGCTGGCGGAGCAGCGCCAGGCAGACGGCGACCTTCGTGAATCAGCGCACTGGACGCGGCAGGCCCTGCGGATCGCCCCGTTCGACGAGCCCACGCTGCGCCGGCTCATCCGGACACTCGACAGCCTCGGCGACCGGGCCGGGGCGCTGGACGTTTACGCCGCTTTCACACAGCGCCTCAAAGGGGAGCTCGAGGCCGATCCGGCGCCCGAGACAGCCACGCTCGCGAACAGTATCCGCGAGCGGAAGACCGCCCGTCCCACCGCGCCGGAGCCAAGCCCCAGGCAGTCGCCGCAGACGATGCCGGTCGCGCGCGCTCGCCGACCACTGTTCGGCCTCGCGGTTGCGGTGCTGGGAATCGCAGGTGTGGTGTTGGGCGTGACTCTGCGCTCCACGCCGTCGCTCAACCCAAAGCGCGTGCTGGTCGTGCCGTTCACCAACCGCACGGGCGATAGCACCCTCGATCCCCTCGGCAACCTTGCCGCCGACTGGATCACGCGCGGTCTCGCATCAACGGAAGTGCTCGAACCTGTGGACCCCGGCGCAATCGTGGTGGGAGCTAATCGGATCGCTGTCTCCGATCCGGAAGAACTGGCACGCGCCACCGGCTCCGGAATGCTGGTGTCGGGCTCTCTGTACCTGCGCAGGGGTCAGATCGAGCTCAACGCCAGGATCACCGACGTGCGGAGCGGCAGCGTGGTGCACCCGCTCGAGCCGGTATTCGGGGATCCGCACGAGCCGCGGGCGGCGCTGAAGGTCCTGCGTGAGCGCATCATGTCTGCCCTCGCCGAGGCGGTGGACCTACGACTCGGCGGGCCCGTACAGGCCGGTAACCCACCGCGCTACGAAGCGTACCTCGCATTCAGTGCCGGCGTGGAGATCTTCTACGGTGGTCGGAGAGCAGCTGATGCCTTGCCGTATTTCCGGCGCGCGGCGGCACTCGACTCGACGTACGCGCAACCGCTGATCTGGGCTGCGTGGGCATACGGCGGAACCGCACTCGATCAATGCGATTCGACCGCGGTGCTCGCCAAGCGCCTGGGTGGGATGAATCTCACGCCACTCGAGCAGCTGCAGATCGACCGCGTGATGGCCCGCTGTCGCGGCGACCTTCCCGCCGCGTATGCCCTCGGCAAGCGACTGACCGACGCGCTTCCCAGCTCTGAGCTGATGTGGGAGCAGCTCGCCCGCGACGCACTCGATTTCAATCGTCCGCGGGAGGCGATAACGATTCTCGAGCGACTGCATCCCGACAACGGCGCCCTCAGCGGCCGCGCCGGCTACTACAATTGGCTAACGAACGCGTACCATCTGCTCGGCGAGCACGATCGGGAGCTGCGAGCGGCGCGCCGAGCCCGCCAACGCTTTCCGAGAAACCTCGCGACGCTCCGCATGGAGCTGCTGGCCTTGTCCGGGCTGGGACGCGGGCGTGAGGTGATCGAGCGCCTCGACGAGATCGAGACGCTGCCACCGGACCCGATCCGACTGCCGGCACCGGTGATGCGAGAAACGGCGCTCGACCTCGCAGCGCACGGCGACGGCGCGGCCGCTGGTATCGCGTTCGCTCGCACCCTTGCCTGGTTGGAGAGCCAACCCGCAGCGGAACGCGCGAACGAAGACCAGCGCTTCGAGCGCGCTCTGACACACTATGCGGCCGGCAATGCAGACTCCGCCCACGCCATCGCCGCGGAGCTGGCGCGCCGTCACCCGCGCGACGCGCGCTACACAGGTTTGCTCGGCACGCTGGCGGCGCAGCGCGGCGACCGCGCTGAAGCCGTTCGAGTCAGCGGGTTGCTGGTCGCGCTCGAGCGGCCCTTCGGGCGCGGGGAGGCCAGCTACTGGCGCGCTTGCATAGCCGCCCGGCTGGGTGAGCGAGATGCCGCCGTGGATCTGCTGACGCGGGCACTGGACGCCGGATACGTATACCAAGTCCGCTTCCTCGATGCGCATGTCGAGCCGAGTTTCGCCACGCTGCGCAGGGACCCACGGTTCGAAATGTTGTTGCGGCCCAAGGGATGATCGGACTCTTGGGGCTGAGCCTCGTCCCACCGCTCTGCGCCCAGGGGATCACATCCGCCGCATTGCAGGGCCGCGTTCTCCAAGCCGACAGCGCGCCCATCGCCGGCGCCGTCGTGACGGCTATCCTGCCGGCCAGCGGCGCACACTGGCAAGTGGTGACCGACGCTTCGGGACGATACTTCGTGGAGAACATGGGGGTCGGCGGACCTTACGTTCTCGAGGCGAGAGCGGTGGGATTCAGGTCGGCCGGCCAGACCGGCGTCTTTCTCGGGCTCGGTCAACGCTACCACGCCGACTTCACGCTCGGATCGATGGCCATCGAATTGCCCACGCTGACTATCAGCGCAAACGTCGATGCCCTGGTGAACGCCGGACGCACCGGACCGACGCACATTGTGTCGGCGACAGAGCTCGAGCAGCTGCCGAATCTGACTCGAGACTTGAGCGTCGCCGCGGCACTCGATCCCCTCGCCGCCCTCCGGCCATTCGGGGGCGTCGCCGTCGGCGGTCAGAATCAGGGCTACAACAACCTCCAGGTTGACGGCGGCGTGAACACAGACCTGTATCTCGGGCGCACGCCCGGCGGAGCGATTCCGAGCGGCGCGATTCCGGAAGTGCTGCCGCACGCGATCTCGCTGGAAACGGTCAGCGAATTTCAGGTCCTCGCCGCGCCGTTCGATGTTCGGCTCGGCAGCTTCGCGGGTGGATTGCTCAACACCGTGACGAAGTCCGGGACCAACATTGTCCACGGATCGATGTTCGCTTTCCTGCAAGACGGCAGTCTGACCGCGAGTAATTGGGACGGCAGCCATCCCGAATTCACGAGCGGGCAGTTCGGCGGCACCCTATCCGGTCCCGTCGTGCGTGACCGGGTGCATTTCTTTCTAAATGTTGATGTGCAGCAGCGCGTTGTGCCCGACGCTGGACCGTTTCCGGCACAGGTTGGGCGGACTGCGGTCAGCGAGTCGAGCGCCGTCAAATTCCAACACATTCTCGCCGATTCGTTTGGCCTCGCGCCGGGCACACCGGGGCCATCCGAGGGACATCTGCCGGCCCAGGACGTCTTCGGGAAGATCACGGTCCAACTGGGCGCCAACGGACACTTGGAGCTCTCGCACCACTACGCGCACGGGGACCGTCGTGACTTCGTCGATGCGGGCCGCACGTTCGATACGACGGCGCTCTCGTCCGTCGCCGGCCGGAGCCGATCCACCGCTCACACGACACGCCTGATCTGGAGCACGAACCTGCGGGGCCAGGCGCAGAACGAAGTCATCGTGAGTTATCAACGCCTGCTCGACACGTGCGAGCCGAACGGTCCGTTCCCGCTCATTCAGGTCAACGCCGACGGTGGCTTCCTCATCGCCGGTTCCAACTCGGTGTGCCCAACGACCGCCGTGAATCAGTACGGCCTCGAGGTCACTGAGAATCTGACGATCAGCACGGCAGGGCACCTGCTGACCCTCGGCCTTCACGGCGAGCTGTTCCATTTCCACGATCCGCTCGTTCAGGTATCGGCCGGCCGGTGGTTCTTCGCGAACCTCGATGCGCTCGCTAAGGGTGTCGCGTCCCATTACGACCGGGGCCTCCCAGGACCGACGCCTGGCGCCGATTTCACCGCGGTCGGCGTCGGCTTCTACGCGCAGGACCGTTTGATGCCGATCCCTCGCCTGACCGTTACCGCGGGGCTCCGCGCCGACATTCCGTTCCTGCCGGACGCCGCCCACACCGACGACTCCGTGTTCATCAAGCTCGGCGCGAATACCGGACGGCTGCCGAGCGGCAACGTCCTCTGGTCTCCGCGTCTCGGGCTCAACTACGATCTCAGCGGCAAGGGCACAGCGTTCCTCCGCGGCGGGATCGGACTGTTCAGTGGTCCGCCGCCGTATCGCTGGCTGGGCAATGGCTACCGGGATGGGGGCTTGGAGAGTGTCGTCAATTGCAATGGAACGCGGGTGCCCCGGTTCAATCTCACTCAGCCCGCGACCTGCAACCCCACGGGTGGCGCCACGCCCCGCCTCGGTTTCTTCGATCCAGATCTGAAACTGCCGCAAAACCTGAAGCTGGCGCTGGGGGTGGACCGTCGCTTCCCGGGAGGGATCACGGCGAGCATCGACCTCCTCTATACACGCGCCGTCCACCAGATCTACATCGGCGAAGCGAACCTCGGCGCGCCGGTCGGTGCCGCGTACGGCGAGGGCGGTCGTCCAATGTATGGAACGGTTGACGCAACCGGTCTGGCGAAACCCACCTGGCGCGACTCAACATACTTCCAAGAGGTCTTCCGCGTGTCAAACCGCAGCGGGGACCACAGTGTCTCGCTCTCGGTGCAGGCGCGCAAGCGATTTGGCGAGACCATGTCGGTCTATGCGGCGTACGCGTTTTCGCAAGCCTATGACCGCATGTCGCTGATCAACCTCCCGACTCGGGCAAACTTCAGCAACACACCGGTGGACGGGACGCTCGAGGATCGCCGGCTCGCTCCCTCTTTCTTCGAGACTCCGCACAAGCTTGCCGTTGCTGCGACGGTCGAGCTCGCCCACCGAGTGCAACTCTCGCTCCTGTATGACGGCGCATCGCAGCCGGCTTACACGTACGTCATCGACGGCGACGCCAATGCCGATCGCCTCGGCGGCGGCGGCTCGCTGTTCAATGACATCCTCTACGTGCCGCGAGACAGCAGCGACATCACCCTGCGGATGTCCGATAGCACCCCCGCAACCCCTGCGGAGCATGCGAAGCTGCAGAACTTCATCGCCCACCAGCCATGTCTCGAGAAGCAACGGGGGCGGATCATGGGGCGCAACAGCTGCCGCAATGGGTGGCTGGGATCGTTGAACGCGCGACTCGGCACGACGGTCGCGCTCCGCGGGGGGCGCTACCTCGAGATCACCGCCGACATCTTCAACGTGCCGAACCTGATTGAACCACGGTGGGGACAATATCGCGACGTCACCACGGGCCCATCCGTGCCGCTGCTGAAGCTCGTCGGATGGGACCCGACCAATCTGCGCGGAGTCTATCAGCTCGAGCTGCCGAAGCGCGGCGTCGTGGAGGATGCCCTATCGCGCTGGCGCATGCAGCTCGGCGCGCGATTCGCGTTCTGAGGGACGCCCTTACGGCAGCGCCGCTCCCGTCGCTCCCCGCGTCGTCGCCGGCAGATTCTCCTCGACGAACTTCGTCAGCAGCGTGAACAGATGCTGCCGCGTCGTCCCACCCGAAATCGAGTGGGTGCGGTTCGGATACACCATCAGCGAAAACGGCCGGTTCGCCGCCACCAGCGCGTTCACCATCGCCTCGGTGTTCTGGAAGTGCACGTTGTCATCGCCCGAGCCGTGCACGATCAGCAACCGGCCCTTCAGGTTCTTGGCATACGTGAGCGGTGAGCCCTTGTCATAGCCCGCGGCGTTGTCGTGCGGCAGGCCGTTGTAGCGCTCGGTGTAGATGGTGTCGTAGTACTTCCAGTGCGTCACCGGCGCGACGGCGATGCCCATGCGATAGACGTCCGGGAACTGCGTGAGCGTGTTGAGCGTCATGAAGCCGCCGTAGCTCCAGCCCCAGATTCCCAGCCGCGTCGAGTCGACGTAGGAGAACCGGCCGACGGCCCGCGCCGCCGCCGCCTGATCCTGCGTTTCGACGACGCCCATCTGCCGATAGATGAGCTTGCGCCACGCGCGGCCGCGCGCGCCCGTGCCGCGATTGTCGACGCTGGCGACGATGTAGCCGCGCTGCGCCAGCATCTGGTACCAGAGATAGTTCTGTCCGCCCCAGGCGTCCGTGACCGTCTGCGAGCCGGGCCCGCCATAGACATAGAAGAGCACAGGATACTTGGACGTGGAATCGAAATTCGGCGGCTTGATGAACCACGCGTTGAGCTTGATCCCGTTGCCGATCTCGACCTGACGGAAGTCGCTCGTGCCGAGCCGCAGGCCGGCGACTTTTGCCTTCAGCGCCGCGTTGTCGTCGAGCGTGCGAAACAGGTGGTTATCCGGCAGGCTCACGAGCGTCGTCGTGGGCGGGACCCCGAAGCGCGAGTAGACGTGGATCGCGTACCGGCCGGTGGCAGAGAAGTTGTACGTGTGAAAGCCCGGCTCACCCGTCGGCGTGATGCGTTGCGCCGGCCCCCGTTTGTCGTAGCTGATGCGGTACAGGTAGCGCTGCGTGGGATTGTCGGGTGAGGCCGTGTAGTAGACCCATTTGCCGATGGTGTCCACGCGCTGCACGCCGAGCACGTCGAAGCTGCCGGTGGTCAGGGGCCGCGGCGCGCCGCCGTCGCGGGGGAAGAGATAGAGCTGCGTCCAACCGCTGCGCTCCGACTCCCACAGAACGTCTTTGCCGCCGTTCAGGAATCGCAGCTCGTCGAACTGCTCGATCCACGCGCTGTCCGTCTCGGTGATGACCGTCCGCACCTCACCAGTCTGACCGTTGGCGATCATGACGTGCAGTGTGTCCTGCAACCGGTTGATGTGCTGAATGACGAGCTCTTTGCTGCTGCCTCTGGCGGGCACCCACTCCATGCGAGCGATGTAGTTGTTGCGGGGATCGCCCGGAATGTTGATCCAGCGCGTTTCGCCGCCGGTGGCGCTCACGACGCCGGCGCGACCGGCGGAGTTCGTCTGCCCCGCCTTCGGGTACTGCACGGGAATCGTGTAGGCGTACAGCGAATCCGTCACGTTGTAGAGCAGGAAATCGCGGACGCCGCTGGCGTCGAGCTGCCAGTACGCGATCGACTGGCCGTCGGGGTTCCAGCGCCAGCCGTCCTGCAGCCCCAGCTCTTCTTCGTACACCCAGTCGAAGGTGCCGTTGATCGTGGTGCGCGAGCCGTCACGCGTCAGCTGTGTGGTGGTGCCGCTGGCGATGTCCTCGACGTAGATGTTGTACTCGCCGTAGCGCACCCAACCCACTCGGCCGCCGTCGGGCGAAAACTTCGCGAACATGAGCGTCGCGGCGGGACCCGTGCCGCCCATCTTCTTGAGGGTCCACCCCGCGAGATCGAGGACCCAGTAGTCGCCGCGGGTGTTCGTGCGCCACACCTGCTGGGAATTCGTGAAGATCAGCAGCCGGCGTCCATCGGGCGACCACGTGTACGCTTCGATCTCGAGCGGGGTCGAATCTCCCGGCGGCACGAGCCGCGCGGCCGGCACCAGAATCGTCTTGAGGCCGGTCTCCGCGTCGTAGCGCACGATGTCCTGCCCAGGCTTCCCGCCGACGGCACGCTCGAGCGTCGAGTATCCGGTGCCATCCGATAGCCACGCGAGCGGGCCGAGTGTGCCGCCACGGAATTCGGGCGACCCGAAGATGCGATCGACTGTGAGGGTCGTGTCGGTTGCCGGGCGCTGGGCAGCGAGTCTGCTGCCCAGCCCGGCAACGACAAGACCAAGAAGATAAAAAGAAACACGCAACATCGCTCAGGATCCGATTGAAGTGGGACCCGAACGATACCTACTGCCGCGGCGCGCCGCCTCCCATCGGCCGAAAGACCATCGGCTTCGGCAGCGCATCGAACTTGGTCTGCTGGTCCGGCGTCAAATTGTTCCGGATCGCGGCATACCATTGGTCCGCTTCAGCCTGAAACCCCTGCATCTCGGTGCGGACGCTGTCGAACTTGGCGCGCTGCTCCGGCGTGGGCTGCTGCCCGGGGGTGAAGCCACCCGATGCCTGCATCTGCTGCCGGATCGCCTGCCGGCGCGCGGCGGCGTCTTTCATCACGCCGTTCAGCGCGGTGTAGGCGGGCGTGATCTTCGTGCGTTGCGCGGGAGTCAGGCTGAGAGCCTGGTTCAGCGAGTCGATCGTCATCCAGTGATCCGGCGGTGGCTGGAAGCGACGCGGCGGCTCGCCCTGCGCGGTCTGCGCGACTGCGGGCGCCGCAGCGAGAAGAGAGAGGACAGCGAAAGCGGCTACACGACGCATGAGCACTCCATGAATGGGTTCGTCCTGCTTACGCCTGGCGCGCCTTGACTGTTGCAGCTGGCAGGCGCACGCTTACGACCCTTCCAAAACCGGAGGCGTTACATGCGCCCCACGCTTCTCGCCGTCATCGCCGCCGTATCGCTTCCCATCGCCCTTGAGGCACAACAGGCCGCGCGCCTCACCCAACGCCGTGTGCTTGAAGAGGCGGTGAGCAGCTATAGCGACACCGGGCAGTTCTTCCTGGTCGCGAAGAATGTCCGGCCATTTACCGTTATTGACTACTATCCGACCCGCGAAGCGGCCGATACGGCGGCGGCCCGAGCCGGTGAGACGTACCGCTCGTATGGACCCTATCGCGGACCAACGACGCGTGACCCGTGGAGAGTCCTCTCGATCACTGTGCGCGTACAGACGGACAGCGGTGAGCGGGAGCTTCACTACGATCCTCGCAGGGTGGACGCGGTGTTTCTCAGCATGAGCGCGGTGCGAAAGTTCATGCTTCCTTATTACAGACGACTCTATGGAAATGAATTTGCGGAGGCCGTGGCGGCAGTCATCCTTGTTCCCACGCCGCCGACCCCGCCCTGCCACAGAATGAGTTTTCCGTGCATATCCGACAGTTTGCTCGTGATGCCGTCGAGCGTGCGCTAGGGACTGTTTCCCACAAGTCGCTGAAACGCAGGGTAGCTGCCAAGCGCGCGGAGCTGCACATCGCGGCGCAGGTACGGCCGAAAATCAGGTGCGCCGCGAAGCAGGTTGGTGAGGAGCTGAACGGCGGAGTCCGGCTGGCTCAGTCGAACTCTCGCCAACGCCTCGAGATAGAGGAGTTCGGCATCGTCCGGCGCCGCGCTGCGCGCTGCTTGGATCACGTGCTCGGCACTGTCACGTAAACCAGCGCGGGCAATGACTCCGGCCACCATCATACGCAGGCGCGGTCCGGCCCACGAACGAGTCTGCAGGGGTTCTATAGAAGGGATGTCGCCCACGACGCGCCACGCGGCGGGGACGCTCGGACGCATGTCAGGCGACGAGGCCTGCAAGGTCAGCTGGCATTGCAGGAACAGCCAATCGCTGGGGAACCGGCGCCGCCCAGTCGCGCACCAGTTGAGCGCATCCGCATAACGCTCCAGCTGGAACGAGGCATAGAACAGTCGGAAGACGATTTCTGGTGCGTTAGAAAGATACGCGTCTGCGGCGTACGCGCGTTCAGCAGCATCGAGGGCTGGTTCCATGTTCCCCTGGAGCTGCAGCGCCGCGCTGAGCCTGCCCCATGCGCGAGCCTGCACGCGACTCGGGTTCTGGGCCGCGGCGCGCAGATCACGTTCGGCATCGTTCAATGAGATCGTGGAATCGGTCCCGCCCTGAACGAACCACGTTCGATACAGGATCGTGCCGCGGAGCTCGAGCGCTGCAGGATCATTCGGCTCCAGACCCAGCGCTCGATCGGCATGCGCGCGGGCTCGACGGAGCCATTCCTGCGTCGTCACACCCCGCGCAGTGCCTTTAGTCGGATTTCCCCGCCACGGTGCGCTGGCGAGGTCGAAGGCAATCCAACCTCGCAAGACGATAGGCTCGGACCAGCGAGCATCCGCTTGTTCCGCTTGCGCCGCGAGTGAGTCGGCGAACCCGAGGCGGTCTTCCGCCGATCCCGATCCACCGAAAGTGACTTCGTCGCGCACCGCCTCCGCACGTTGGAGCAGCTCCCACGCTCGCTCGCTTCGGGTTGCCGCTCGGCTCGTGCGCGCGTTTATTTCCTTGCCGAGCAGGGCCCGCAAGAGCGCCGACACCTCCTCGGTGAGCGTATCCTGAAGCGCAAACAGCTCACCTTGCGGACGTTCGAACGTTTCACTGGCCAGCAGAGCACCGTTGGTTGGATCGACCAGACGAAAAGCGACTCGCAATCGTTCTTGTGAAGCGGAGATGCTGCCGGCGACGATCGTGCCAACGCCCAGTGCACGCGCGATGGAGTCCGGCGTCAGGGAGTGGCCGCGGAACGGCTTCACGCCATCCGGCGAGATGACCCTCAAAGTCGGCACACGCGCGAGCGCCTCGATGAGGTCGTAGGTGATGCCGTTGGCGACGTAGGCGAGTTTGCCGCCGGGACTCAGGTCATCGAAGTACAGCACGGCGATATGGGTCGGATCGAGTGGCGCAATCGACTTGGGTTTCGCGATCGTCCACAGGAGCAGCGCCACGGCCGCGACGCCTGCCGCCGCAGCGGCGATCCTCCACCGACGCCGGATGCGCCGCCGCTGCCAGCCGGACGGTGAGACGCTGCTCGATTGTCGCAGCGTCGCCGCGAATTCGCCTGCGGTCGCAAACCGCTCATTCTGCACCTCGGCCAGCGCGGTTTGGATCGCGAGGTCGATTTCGAGCGGGATATCGCGCCGCTCAATCCCGGTTGACGTCCGCCCGCCGGCCGGCACCGATCCGATGAGCATCTCATACAGCACGCGCCCGAGGCTGTAGATGTCACTGCGGCCGTCGAGCTCCTCGCCGCTCGCCTGCTCGGGACTCATGTAGTCCACCGTCCCGATGACGATGCCGACCCCCGTCATGCGGGATTCGTTCGCCGCGCTGATCGCGCGCGCGATGCCGAAATCGCTGACGACGGCATGCCCCGCTTCGATCAGGATGTTCTCGGGCTTGATGTCGCGATGGACGATGTTCTGGGCGTGTGCATACGACAGCGCGTCGGCGACGTCGCAGGCGATCGCCACGGCGTCGCCGATCGGCAGCCGCCGCTCGCGCTGCAGTCGGTGGCGGAGCGACTCCCCCTCCACGTACGGCATGGTGTAGAACAGCAGGCGATCGGCGACATCGGACTCGAAGAGCGGGAGGATGTGGGGGTGCGCAAGGCCGGCGGCGACCTTGATCTCTCGCAGGAAGCGCGCGGGACCGAGCGCGCCGGCGAGCTCCGGCCGCAGAACTTTCAGGGCCACCCACCGGTCGTTGCGGAGGTCCCGCGCCTGGTACACGATGGACATCCCACCGCGGCCGATCTCGCGCTCAATCGTATAGTGGCCTGCCAGTGCAGCGGCGAGCCGCGCCTGAAGGTCGTCCACGGCCTCTAACATACGGCACCCCACCCTGCCGGTTAAGGCCTTGGCTTCACGCGCTTTGCCGACTACTTTCCGTGGCCCGATGCGGGACCTGTCGTTGTCACGCAGCCAGTTGCTGCTCCTCGCCGGTACGGCCAACCGGCCTCTCGCCGAGGAGATGGCCCAGCATTTGGGACAGCCGCTGTGCGCGGTGACGTTGCGGCGGTTTGCCGACGGCGAACTCTTCGTCAAGATCGACGAGAACGTGCGCGGGCGGGATGTCTTCATCATCCAGCCCACGAACCCGCCGGCGGAAAACTATATGGAGCTGTTACTGCTGATCGACGCGGCGCGCCGGGCGAGCGCCGCCCGCATCACCGCGGTGCTTCCGTACTTCGGCTACGCGCGGCAGGACCGGAAGGACCAACCGCGCGTGGCGATCAGCGCCAAGCTGGTGGCGAACCTGATCACCCACGCCGGAGCCGACCGCGTGTTGGGAATGGATTTTCATTCCCACCAGGTCCAGGGATTCTTCGATATCCCGGTGGACCATCTGTACGCGGCGCCGGCGTTCGTGAGCCACTACCGGACGAAGCAGCTGTATCAGCCGGTGGTCGTCGCACCGGACGTCGGGTCGGCCAAGATGGCCCGCGGGTTTGCGAAACGGCTCGACGCGTCGCTCGCGATCATCGACAAGCGGCGCCCGTCGGCGAATATCGCGGAAGTGCTGAACGTGGTCGGGGAGGTCGAAAATCGGGACTGCCTCATCCCCGACGACATGATCGACACCGCCGGCACGATCTCGGAGGCCGCGGCGGCGCTGAAGCGACTGGGCGCCAAGCGCATCTTCGCGTTTGCGACGCACGCGCTGTTGTCGGGCCCGGCCGTCGAACGGCTGCGCGCGGCCCCGATCGAAGAAGTGACCGTGACGAATACGATCTGGATTCCCGAGGAGAAGCAGTTCGAAAAGCTGAAAGTGTTGTCGATCGCAAGTTTGATGGCAAAAGCCATAGGGTACGAGCACTCGAACCAATCGGTCAGCTCGCTGTTTGATTGATAGCGCGACGTTAGGCAAAGGCGACGCTAGGAAAAAGCGACGCTAATAACCTCGAAGTATCCTAGCGTCGAAGTAACCTAGCGTCGCAGTACCAACAACGAAGGGTCAGGTATGGCGCAGACAGTGGCTCTCAGTGCTACCGCACGAGAGAAAACGGGCAAAGGCGCGGCGCGCCAGGCGCGCTTCCAGAAGAAGATTCCGGCCGTGATCTACGGCCACGGCCGCGCCACGCAGACATTGATGGTGGACGCGCTCGCGCTCGAGAAAGCGCTGACCGGCATCGAGCCGGCGAGCACGCTCATCGAGCTGAGCGTCGACGGCAAGACGACCCGAACGCTGATTCGCGAGATTCAGCGCCACCCGCTCCGCCCCGACATCATCCACGTGGACTTCTACGAGATCAAGAGCGGCGAGAAGCTCACGCTCAAGGTTCCCGTGCACCTCGTGGGGACGCCCGACGGTGTGCGCAACGCGGGCGGCGTGCTCGATCAGGTGACGCGCGAGGTCGAAATCGAAGTGTTGCCCGAAAACATCCCCGACCACGTCGAGCTCGACGTGACCGCGCTCAAGATCGGCGACTCGCTCCACGTGCGGGATCTGTCGATCCCCAACGCCGCCATCCTGACGGGCGCCGATCTGACGATCGCGACCGTAGTGCCGCCGCGCGCCGAGGAAGTCGCCGCGCCGACCGCTGAGGCCACGACCGAAGTCGCCGAGCCCGAGCTCATCCGCAAGGTCCGCGAGGGTGAGGAAGGCGAGGAAGTCGAAGGAGCTGCGGGGGCACCCGAGGCGAAAGCCGCTCCGAAAGCCGAGGAGAAGCCCAAGGGCAAGAAGGAAGAGTAGTCTTTGCGCGCCGTCGTCGGCCTGGGCAATCCGGGTCCGGAATACGCGGCGACGCGCCACAATGCCGGCTTTCTCCTCGCCGACGCCGTCGCCGAGCATTGGCAGCTTCCTCCCTTCCGTCGCGCCGAGCGCGCACGCGCGACGGAAGGCACGGTGTTCGGCGTTCCCGTGCGCATCCTCAAACCCACGACGTTCATGAACCGCAGCGGCGCGGCGCTCGCGTCGCTGCGCGTCGACCCGACCTTCACGCCGGCTCGCGATCTCCTCATTCTCGTGGACGACTTCCAGATCCCACTCGGCACGTTCCGTTTCCGGCCTGACGGCTCGGCCGGTGGGCACAACGGCCTCAAGAGCGTCGAGGGCGCGCTGCAATCGCAGCAGTATGCCCGGCTGCGCGTGGGCGTAGGACCGCTTCCGGAAGGCATCGGCGATTGGGCCGACTACGTACTCAACGCCTTCGAACCGGCCGAGCTGGAGCAGGTCGAGTCCTTGATCCCCCAGATGATCGACGCGGTCGATAAGTGGCTTAAAGCCTGATGCTGCGTCTTGGCATCGTTGGCCTGCCGAACGTCGGGAAGTCGACTCTGTTCAACGCGCTGACGTCTTCCAAAGCCGCGGCCGCGGAGAATTATCCGTTCTGCACCGTCGAGCCCAATGTCGGCGTCGTCGAAGTGCCGGACCCCCGCCTCGAGACGCTGAACCAGGTCGTCAAACCCAAAAAGAAAGTCCCCGCCGTCGTCGAGTTCGTGGATATCGCCGGGCTGGTGAAGGGCGCGTCTCAGGGCGAGGGCCTCGGCAACCAGTTTCTCTCGCACATCCGCGAGGTCGACGCCGTGGTGCACGTGATTCGCGCGTTCGAGGACCCCGATGTCGTGCACGTCATGGGACCGGTCGATCCGGTGCGCGATCACGACGTCATCACGAGCGAGCTGGCGCTCGCCGATCTCGCGGTGGTCGAGCGGCGGCTCGACAAGACGCGCAAATCCGCCCGCGCCGGCGACAAGGAGGCCCAGCTCGAGCTGGTCCTGCTCGAGCGTGTCGTGCAGGAGCTGAACGCGGGGCGCGGCGCGCGCGAAGCAGGCGAAAACCCCGACGCGATCAAGTTCCTGCGGACGCTCGGACTCCTGACCGCCAAGCCGATTCTCTACGCCGCCAACGTCAACGAAGACGATCTCGCCTCCGGTGGCGGCCGCTGGATCGACAAGCTCCGGGCCGCGGTGCAGACCCATCACGAAGAAGCGGAAATCGTTCCGTTCTCCGCCAAATTCGAAGCCGAGCTGGGCGAGCTGACCGGCGATGAGCGTCGCGAGTATCTCGCGAGCGCCGGCGTGTCGGAGCCGGGGCTCGACCGGCTGATTCACGCCGGTCACCGGCTCCTCGGCTTGCAGACGTTCTTCACCGTCGGGGACAACGAGGTGCGCGCCTGGACGATGCATCGCGGTGACACCGCGTACGACGCGGCCGGCGAGATCCACTCCGACTTTCAGCGCGGGTTCATCCGCGCCGAAACGGTCGGGTTTGCAGAATTTGTGAACGCGGGCAGCTACAAGGCTGCCCGCGAACAGGGATTGGTCCGCAGTGAAGGACGCGACTACGTGGTGAAGGACGGCGACATCCTGCTATTTCGCTTCAACGTCTAGCGCGTCCAGATCTCCACCAGGCCGCACTGGCCTGCCGCTGACAGTCCGGTCCCCATCCAGATCGACGAACCGACCGTCGGGACCAGGGAATGATTCAGATCGGTCGGCGGCACACCACGGTAGACTTCGACACCGGCGACGTCCGCCACGGCGATCTGATCGTAGTCCATCTCGCGCAACGCCACGCCATCGACGCTCACCGGGACCGTGCACAGCTTGCCGCGCGTGTATCGGGTGGGGCGACAATCCTGATAACAGCGGGTCACGATGCCCTCGAGCGTGAGGAGCCCGCTCAAGCGCGTGGGCCGCATCTTCGCGATCTCCTCGCGCGTGAAGAAATGCGCAAAGGCGCCATAGGTCCGCCGGCGCTCGTAGAATCCGGCCAGATCGCGCCAGATGTTCGCTTGACGCGCTTCCACAACGAGCGGATTGAGATCCTCGGCATCGACGTCGAGCACCACGGCAATCTGTTTCGTCTGCTGGCCCTGCAGCGTGAACACGTAGTCCTGGGTCTGGCGACCTTCGTACGAAACGCGGATGGACCGCTTGCCGGCCGGCAAGCCGGTGAGCGCAAACTGTCCGGCCGAGTCGGTCACCACGAACTTCTTGACTTCGGGCACGGAAATCATCACACCCGCAATGGGACGACCGTTGAAATCGGAAATGGCCGAGCCGCGAATGCGCGCGCTGGTATCGGACGGCGCCTGCGCAGGAGCGGATCCTACGAGGAGGACCAGGACAGAGAGCGAGATCGCGACCACGCGGTAGGGCCGCATGCGCCCTACAATACCACTTCCGCTAACTTGCTGCCTCCTCTATCTTTCGCCCCTCAACATATCCCCTACTCGGTGCCTTCCACCGCATCGGGTCACCTATGACCAAAGGGAGGTGGCATGAATCGTCGGTACGAGACGGTCTACATTTTCGATAGTGCCCTGGACGAGCCGGCCATCAACGAAAAACTCACCCGCTTTCACGCCCTGCTGACCAAGGACGGAAAAGGCACGCTCACCAACGTGTCGCACTGGGGCAAGCGGACGATGGCGTACAAGATCAAAAAGAAAGACACGGGCTACTACGTCGTCGCCGAGTTTCAGGCGACGGGCGATCTGCTGCCCGAGTACGAGCGCGCCGTGAAACTCGATGAAGGCGTGTTGCGGTACATGTGCGTCGAAGCCGCGCGCGAACAGCCCAAGCCGGTGGCGGCCGCGGTCGTCGCTCCCGAAGAAGAAGAGTTGGAAGAGGAGGAAGCGTGAGACGTCCCGCCAAGACCTGCCCCGTGTGCGAATCCGGGGCACGCGTGCTCGATTACAAGGATGACCGGACGTTGAGCCGCTTCCTCACGGAACGTGGCAAGATTCTGCCGAGCCGGTTGTCGGGGATGTGCGCGCGCCATCAGCGGCAGCTCGCCACCGCGATCAAACGCGCGCGGCAGCTGGCGCTGATTCCTTACATCAAGGGTCACACCGCATAGCTACCAAAGAGTCGTGGTGGCGCCCGCTGCTGGCGCTCACGGTGTTCGTGCTGTGGGCCCACCCTAGCCTGGTCGGTCTGCCGTGCGCGGCGCTTCTGATCATCGCGCCCGGCGACGGCACGCCTGAGCGGGGGGGAGCCGGCTGGTCGCAGCCGATCGCGGGATTGATCGGCGCGGTGAGTCTGGCGCTGCTCGTCTTGAGTGCTGGGAGCGGCAGCCGCCTCGCCGCCGCGATGAGCGCGTACGTCGTGCTCGTGACTGCGGCGTTCGTATCGTTCGTCCTGCTCAAACCCGCCCCGATCCTGCGCCAGGCGATCCGCTCGATCGTGGTGGCCGGACTCGCATCGGCGCTGCTGATTCAGGCGATCTGGGGGTCCGAAGCGTGGGGCGCGCTCGGATGGGAAGCCACCCGGCAGGCGAGCCTCGCGATACGCACGATCGTCGAAGTTGCCCCCGACGCGTACCCGATCTACGAACCGATGGTGCGCTTCGTCAGCCTCACCTGGCCGGGGATGCTGGCGCTGCAGACCCTCGCGGGGCTGGCGCTCGCGTGGCAACTGTACCGGCGCATCGCCGCGCGCACCACCGGCGAAAGCGTGACGCCTGCGCCGGCGCGGTTCCGGGACTTCCACATGGGCGACTGGTGGGTATGGGGGATCGTCGCCTGGCTGGGCGTCTTGATCCTGCCGGTGTCGAGCGTGCTGCAGGTGGCGGGGACGAATCTGGGACTCGTCGCGATTACGTTGTACGTGCTGCGAGGCGCCGCGATCGTCGCGACATTCGCGGAGGCGTTCGGCATCTCGGCGCTGACGCTCGTGATCGTCGCGGCCGCGGCCGCGGCGCTCGCCGTGCCGCTGGTGTTCGTACTCCCCGGTCTCTGCACGCTCGGCATCACCGATACGTGGTACCAATACCGGCGCCGCCTCGCGGAAGCGCGCGAGCGGCAGCGGTCCAATACAACTTGAGGGGTTAAGCGATGGAAATCATTCTGCGGGCAGACGTGCAACATCTGGGCAAGATCGGTGAGGTCGTGAAGGTGAAGGACGGCTACGCCCGCAACTACCTCCTGCCCAACGGGCTCGCCTACCCGGCTACGGAGGCGAACAAGAAACGGATCGCCTACGAAGGCGAACGCCTGGCGAAGCAACACGCCGCCGAGAAGTCGGCGGCGGAGACCGAAGCCACGCGCCTGGCCGATGTCAAGCTCAGCTTCGAGGTGAAAGTCGGTGAAGAGGAGAAGCTGTACGGCTCCGTCACGGCGAGCGACATCCAGCGCAAGCTCGAGGAGCTGGGGATCCACGTGGACAAGCGCAAGATCGATCTCGCGGAGCCGATTCGCGAGCTGGGTGAATACAAGGTCGGGATCAAGATCCATCCCGAGGTGCGGCCCGAAGTGCAGGTCACGGTGGTGAAGGAGTGACGCCGATCACACCCGTGATCGTCGCGCTCTTTCAGAATGAAGACTGAGCTCTCACAGGTTGTGGACGCGCTGGTCGACCGTAAGGCGGTCGATCC
>WNGJ01003928.1_pt1 | contig 19052 bp, 15 predicted proteins | sample 5400611 | NCBI WGS metagenome assembly WNGJ01 (sample SAMN13153375, study PRJNA577476) | soil metagenome | isolation source: 40 cm soil or saprolite under Garry oak tree replicate 1 | place: USA:California | collected 2016-06-15 | reverse complement strand
CGGGTGCCCGAGTATATGGTGCCAACAGTATTCATGACGTTGGAGGCGTTTCCGCTCACCCCGAGTGGCAAGCTGAACCGACAGGCGCTACCGGTCCCCGAGTATGTGCAAAGGGAGGTAGCGGAGCAATTTGTCGCGCCTCGGACAGAGACGGAGCAGAGACTGGCTACAATCTGGGAAGGAATGTTAAATGTGAAGCAGATCGGCATCTTCGACAACTTCTTCGAGTTAGGGGGACATTCGTTGCTTGCCACACAAGTTGCAGACCGCATGCATCGTACCTTTCAGGTAGAAATACCTTTGAGTAGCATTTTTGAGATGCCTACTATTGCTGATTTAGCCCTGCTTGTTGAGAAAAAGCAAGCAGAGCTGGAGAATAGCAATGTTGATGCTATTCAGAAGGTGAATTTCGGGAATGCAGAAAAGCTGCTCATGGAACTCGAGCAGCTTTCAGAGCAAGAAATAGACGCGTTATTTAGGAATATGATTACCGAGGAGAAATAATACTTGGTAGAACTGCACTAGCTGGTGGAAAGGAGGCCAAACAGGCTTGAAAAAGGGAGATTCATCTGTAAGCTGTGCATATGAAAACAACCACAGAACAGATGAATGCCTCCCAGACATTTTGCCCGAATGAGGCATGCATGGCAAGAGGGAAGGTCGGGCAAGGCAATATTATCATCCATAGCAGAAAACGTCCTCGGTATCGCTGTAAGGTGTGCGGCAAGACATTTAGCGCAAGCCGGGACCTTGTTCGCAGGCTTACGCACACCGACCGAGTTGATCGTCATCGTCGTGACGCTTCTGGCGTATGGTTGCCCCATTCAGGCAATCGTGCATGCCTATGGATTGGATGAACGGTCCGTGGCGAGCTGTCGAGATCGAGCAGGGAAGCACTGTCAGCAGGTCCATCAAGCTATCGTGCTTCAAGGACAGTTAGATGTGCAACACGTGCAAGCCGATGAAATACGCGTGAAAGGACACCGTATGGTTGTCTGGATGGGTCTGGCACTCATGGATTCCACGCGCCTGTGGTTGGGAGGAGTGGTCAGTCTGCATCGAGATCGGAGCTTAGCAGATCGCTTGTTGCAGCAGGTCCGAGCCTGTTGTCTGACCTTGCGTCCCATTCTAATCTGTACTGATGGCTGGTCGGCCTATCCAGGTAGTATCCTGAGAGCGTTTCGTGAAAAAGTGAAAGAGACAGTGGGACGTGGACGAGCGTGTTTACGGGTGTGGTCCGAGCTGTGTATCGCCATCGCGATCAAGCACCCGCAGAAGAAACGGGTTGTCGAAGTGAGGCGCAAGCTCCTCCAGGCATCACTGGGTGGCGTCGTCTTCAACACGGCGTTTATTGAACGCTTCAACGGTACCATGCGTGAACGGCTTGCCAGCCTCACCCGCCGATGTCGTCATGCGGCTCGTCGTCTTGAGACTCTAGAGACAGGGATGTACCTCATCGGTTGTACCGACAATTTCTGCTGGCCTCATCACGAATTGAGCAAGGCCAAGCATGTCGGACACCCGTGTACTCCTGCAATGGCCAGTGGACTTACCAACCATATCTGGAGCCTGCATGAGCTGTTCACGTACAAGATCGCTCCTGCTCCTTGGGCTCAACCACCAGTTAGGGATATTGTTGGCGAATTGCCAGAGAGGCAAGGGTGAGGAATATGAGATACTGAAGAGAGGAAGCAGTCAACTCAGAAAGGCAGGAAACAGATGTCATTGCATCCACAGCCGATACCAGCCATTCCAGAAGAAACAGCCCGTGTAGCGCATACAGTACTGCCTCAGGGAAACGTCTACATGCAGATGCGTGATGAATTAGGAACCCTATTTCAGGATCAAGATTTTCTCGATCTGTTTCCAACCCGTGGTCAACCGGCACAGGAGCCTTGGCGTCTGGCCTTGGTGACCGTCATGCAATATGCCGAAGGGCTGACTGATCGACAAGCCGCTGATGCAGTACGCACGCGGCTTGACTGGAAGTACGCGTTAAGCCTGGAACTCACCCACCCTGGTTTTGACTTCTCGGTGCTCTCGGAATTTCGGAGTCGCCTGCTGGCCAATGGAGCAGAACGTCGCCTCTTCGATCTGTTGCTTGAGCACTGTCGGGAGCGTGGATGGCTCAAAGCAATAGGCAAGCAACGAACCGACTCCACCCATGTGTTGGCAGCCATTCGCACGCTCCGTCGCCTGGAATGTGTGGGAGAGACGATGCGTCATGCACTCAATGTTCTGGCAGAAGTCGCTCCAGACTGGCTCTTAGAGCAGATGGATCCAGAGTGGGCTGAACGCTACCGCAGGCGGTTCAGCGATTTTCATCTGCCCAAAGAGCTGAATGCACGTGTGGCATTAGCTGAGGTGTTTGGCAAAGATGGTCGGATGCTTTTGGACAAAGTGTATGCCAGCACAAGCCCTGCCTGGTTGCAGGATCTGGATGCCATTGACATATTACGACGGGTCTGGATCCAACAATACCATGCCAGTGAACACGAGACTCCCTGGCGAGCAGATCAAGAACTGCCGCCATCAGCCCTGCTCATCGTTTCTCCCTATGATGTCGAAGCTCGCCACAGCCGCAAGAAAAACACGGTGTGGACGGGATACAAGGTGCATTTCACCGAGACGTGTGAGACCAATGAACCGCACCTGATTGTCGAAGTGGTCACAACAGCCGCCACGACGCCAGATGGAGAGGTCATAGGAGAACTGCATGAGCAGTTAGCTGAGCATGAACTGCTTCCTGAGCAGCACCTGGTGGATATGGGATATGTTGATGCGCAGGTGCTTGCCCAGAGTCACACGCGCTATCATGTGGATGTCCTCGGCCCTGTACCGCCAGATGTGAGTTGGCAAACCAAGGAAGCTCTTGGCTTTGATCATAGCCGCTTCACCATCGATTGGCAGGCTCACCAGGTCACCTGCCCGGCCTCGTGTACCAGTCAGAGTTGGGGCACTATTCGCGATCGGCATGGCAAATCAGTCATTCGGGTGCGCTTCCCTCAGGCTGGCTGTCAGGCGTGTCCTTTCCATGCTCAGTGTACACACAGTCCCGCACGCGTGCTGATCTTTCAGCCCAATGAGCAGGCCTATCGAGTTCTTCATGAGGCCCGCGCCCGTGAGCTGACCCCTGAGTTTCGAGCGGTGTATGCCAAACGAGCCGGGGTGGAAGGGACCATTGCGCAGGCCGTGCGAACCTGTGAAATGCGCCGCGCACGCTATATCGGAAGCACAAAGCTCAGGCTTCAGGCATTTTTCACCGCAACGGCCATGAACGTCCTTCGCGCTTGTGAGTGGATGAAAGAGGGCATCCATGCCTCTACGCCCACCTCTCGCTTCGCCAGGTTGGTTGCCTCTGCGGAACCTGCGGCTGCCGCCTAGCTGGTGGCAATTCGCCAACAATATCTTTTAGTGGAGTTCTACCGGAAATAATAGAATGAGCGGTACGTTTGAACAAAAAATGAGCATATCATCCAAAGAAAAACGCCAGCTTCTTGCGCAACTTTTGAAAAGGAAGGCATTGAGCGAGTTCAAGTATTCCCCTTTGTCGTTTGCGCAACAACAACTATGGTTTCTGAATCAGTTAGAGCCGGAGAACCCCTTTTACAATATTCCTTTTGCACTGCATCTGAAAGGACCGCTGCAAGTGGAAGCCTTTTGCACTGCATCTGAAAGGACCGCTGCAAGTGGAAGTGTTAGAAAGAAGTCTTAGAGAGATTGTGCGGCGACATGAGGCATTACGCACTACCTTTGGGACTATAGATGGTCTTCCCCAGCAGGTGATTGCTCCTAGTGGACCCCTTTCCTTCGCTCTGCAAGATCTACGAGCGATCGCCAATGAAGAGCAGAAGGCATATGTGCAGCAGCAAATTCTGCTCGAAGAAAATCGCCCATTTGATTTGCGAGTAGGCCCCTTACTCCGCACCACCCTATTGCAACTCGCGGAAGAAGAGCACATCTTGCTGTTAGTGACGCATCACATTGTCGCGGATGGCTGGTCGTTGGATGTGCTGATGGGCGAATTGACACAGCTATACAAGGCTCACTTATACGGGCAGCTTTCGCCACTGGCAGAGTTGCCAATTCAATACGCCGATTTTGCTCTCTGGCAGCGGGAGTGGTTGCAGGGGGAGGTGTTAGCAGAACATCTGGCATATTGGAAACAACGATTAGCGGATGCTCCAGCTGTCTTGCAACTGCCCACTGATCACCCGCGCCCAGCGATCCAGACGTTTCGTGGAGCAACACAGCAATTGGCACTGTCAGCGGAATTGACAGCAATGTTACGGGAATTGAATAGGCGTGAGGGAGTGACGATGTTTATGACCTTACTGGCAGCGTTCCAGACGCTGTTGTACCGTTATACTGGCCAGGAAGATCTGGTAGTGGGGACGCCGATCGCGAATCGTACGCGTAAGGAGGTAGCAGAGCTGATCGGCTTTTTTGTGAATACACTGGTGTTGCGCACTGATCTTTCAGGGAATCCGACATTTCGCACATTGCTGGGGCGGGTGCGGGAAGTGGCATTGGGAGCCTATGCGCATCAGGATCTGCCGTTTGAGAAGCTGGTGGAGGAGCTGCACCCGGAACGCAACCTCAGTTATAATCCGCTGTTTCAGGTGATGTTGGCTTTAGAGACACCAGCAAAACGATGGGAGTGGCCTGGGATTGACCATGCAATGTGGGAGGTGGAGCAAGGAGCCGTGCATTTTGACCTAGTGCTGCGCTTGGAGGAGAGTGAGCAGGGGTTGCGTGGGGGGATCGAATACAGTACGGATTTATTTACATCAGAGACGATTGAGCGGATGGCGAGACACTGGCAGACGCTGTTAGAGGGGATTGTAGCCAATCCGGAACAAGGGATCGCCCAATTACTACTGTTAAGTGAAGCGGAGCAGCAGATACTGGTAGAGTGGAACGATACGCGGCGAGAGTATCCAGTAGAGCGCTGTTTGCATCAGCTCTTTGAGGAGCAAGTGCAACATACACCCGACGCAGTGGCCGTAGTTTGTGGATCGGAACAGTTAAGTTATCAACAGCTCAACAGTCGAGCCAACCAACTGGCGTACTGGTTGCGTCAAGAAGGTGTAAACTCAACAGATTTAGTGGGACTGTGCATGCCGCGTTCGGTAGATATGCTGGTGGGTCTGCTGGGTATACTCAAAGCAGGGGCCGGCTATGTTCCAATGGATACCGAGCACCCACCAGCTCGACTCGCTACGCAATTGCGGCAAGTGCAGGCAATCTTGGTACTCACACACTCTCAGATAGAGAAGAAGTTTGATCAATGGACAGGACGATGTATCTGTCTTGATCGGCTTCGTGATGTCCTTAATAATAAATCAACAGTAGACCTTAGCAATCAACCTGAAATGCAGGATGTGGCATATATAATTTTTACCTCGGGATCGACGGGTGCGCCTAAAGGGGTAATGGTCAGCCATGGTAATGTTTACAATTATGTACAAAGTTTGCAACGGCTGCTGGCGCCTGAAATTGGTTGGCACTATGCGACAGCTTCAACAATAGCTGCCGATTTAGGCAACACAATGATTTTTGGATCGTTAGCCTGGGGCGGATGTTTACATATTTTAGATTATGAGACAGTCACTTCGGCTCAAGATTTTGCCGAATATGTGCAGCAACGGCCACTCGATGTGCTTAAAATGGTACCCTCGCACCTTTCTGCGCTGCTGGCAGGAACCCAGGACCCCATTTTACCTCGACATTGGCTGATCCTGGGTGGTGAAGCCCTGCCTCCCAAATTGCTTGAGTACATTGCGGATCAAGATGCCAAGTGCCAAATTGTGAATCACTATGGACCTACTGAGACAACCATTGGAGCAATTGTTAATGTTCTAGGGGAAATGCAACCAACGAAGAGAAAGGGAGCAGAACACTCAAATAACATTGCGATTGGTCGACCAATAGATAATATGCAGACTTATATTTTGGATGCATATCAACAATTGGTGCCAATAGGGGTGATTGGCGAGTTGTATCTAGGAGGGGCAGGACTAGCATACGGTTATATTGGGCAAATGGCGCAGACTGCGCAGCGTTTTGTGCCCAATCCTTGGGGACAGCATGCGGGAGAACGCTTATATCGGACGGGAGATTTGGCGCGTTATTTGCCCGACGGTTTCATTGAATATCTTGGGCGTGTGGACCGTCAGATCAAGATCCGAGGCTATCGGATTGAATTGGGAGAAATCGAGGCCATCTTAGGGCGGCATCCCTCAGTTGGCAGCAATGCGGTGCTTGTTCAGGACAATGATGCTGGAGATAAACGTTTGGTTGCCTATGTGGAACTGGGACCAGATCTGTCAGAGAAGGAGTTGCGAGAGTATCTTCGGGAACACCTCCCAGAATATATGGTTCCCTCGGCATTTGTGCCGCTGAAACAGATGCCGCTGACTCCTAATGGGAAGATCGATCGGCGTGCGCTTGCGCTTATGGACTGGAAGAGTGCTTTGCGTGAGGAGGTGGTTGCTGTGCCTCAAACTCCGATTGAACAGATGCTTGTCCAGATTTGGGAACAGGTATTAGGGCTGAGCACGATTGGGGTTCACGATAACTTCTTCGCATTAGGTGGCCATTCCTTGCTAGCAACGCAAGTCATTTCCAGGATACGCGAGACGTTTCAGGTGGAAATTCCGTTACGGCGTTTATTTGATGCTTCTACAGTAGTCGATCTTGCATTAGTAATCGCTCAAAGCCTCAATACTCAGAAAGGAGATCTCTCGGGTGCAACTTATCAGACAATACAAAGAAATACCAAACAGATTCTAGCAAACTTAGATCAGCTTTCAGATGGGGAAATAGGTGCTTTACTCGATGCTGCTATATTAGCAGCAAACGAAGGTAACGAATGAATTATACATTTACTTGCGAAGTGACGCATTTGTTAATAGACTGTACCCGTTTCTTGGACAGTGAGAAATGCAAGGTTGCTCCAAAATGGTAAGCATGAGCGATTAGCAACAGAACGACGTACAAGCAGGGGCGGGTCTGCAAGTGGAGATAACGACAACTATTGCTGTCCAACATTGTGAGACTGTCCCCTGCAAGCAGATCCTTTGTGCGATCAAAGTGTCGGAGATGGACCAAGCGCCTGCATTTCTCAAGGAGATACTAAAGATCGACAAATCCTGGAGGAAGAGATGTTAACTTTTTTAGCAGATGAGCAAACATTGTCACAGTGTTCTGGAGTAGAGATACAATATCCAATCCGCTTGTTTGATTTAAGTAGCTTTGGAATCAAGGGACAACAATTTATCTCTGATATTCTTCCCAGCTTCTATCAATTAGAATATGATCTCTACACTGTCAAGCACGAGCAGCAGCAACTTTTACTCCACCGTTTTTCTGATAAGAAAGATCAAATTACCGCATTTTTCAATGATTATTGGACCGAAAAGGTAGATCTGGAATCAGTTAAAGCTATGTTATCTGAATTAACTTCGGAAGAATACTATGACCTCCAATCAATCAGACCCTATCGTAGAAGATCGATGGCTCAATTCGAGTTGCTTTTGCTCGTGCAAAAGCAACAATGGTTAATTTCCAGAAGATCACTCAGTACCTTTACACAGAAAACCGGTGATTATCGTACACAGCCCCGAAAATTTCCGGAAATGTCGGACCTGGTAACCAATCATGGCGCGTTTAGAAAGTTGCTTATTTACCTTGCTCGATTGGTTAAAAATATTCGTCCAGAAACTCAAAACCTGCAAATCATCTGCCACCAAGTTGGTCTGGTAGCACTACCCAAAAGTTGTGCGGATAACGCGCCAGAGGGTATTCATCAGGATGGTGCTGACTATATCGTATCAGCGCTCGTCATCGAACGCAGAAATATTCAAGGAGGCACGAGTATCATTTACGGTTGCGACAAACGGACAGTATATTTTACAACGACACTTCAGCCAGGACAGGGAATTTTCCAAGCGGACCATGGATCAGACCTTTGGCACGATGTGACTCCAATTGTATTTGATCCCAACTCTTCAGGATCTGAAGGAGTCAGGAATATCCTGGGCTTTGACATACAAGTAAATTGCTAGTACATGGAGGCGGAAATACTTCTGTCCTTGGCTCCAGACAAAGTCGAGCGGCGCGAGTTCGAATATGTCCGTCATGGAACACGAGCCTTAATTCTGAGCCGGGATGTGGTCACCGGTAAGCTCCTGGCTCCCGCTTATGGGCCGAGACGGACCGAGGCCGATTTCTTGACCTATGTGGAAGCGGTGGTTGCGACCAATCCCGAGGCCAAGCGCTGGCATATCGTCTGAGACCAGCTGAATATCCATCAATCGGAATCGCTGGTCCGCAGGGTAGCGCAGCGGTCGGGAATTGACGAAGACCTGGGAGTCAAAGGAGAGAGCGGCATACTCGCCTCTCTCGCCAGTCGGGTCGCTCAAAAACGCGACCCGACCCACCAGGTGTTATTCCATTACACGCCCAAGCACAGTTCGTGGAAGAATCAGATCGAAATCTGGCTCAGCATCCTGGTGCGCAAGCGAGGCTCATTCATCTCGGTTGAGGACTTGCAGGCAAAGGTTCTGGCCTTAATCGACTATAATAACCGGACAATGGCCAAACCTTTCAAGTGGACCTACCAGGGCAAGGCTTTGATGGCTTAAACTACAGAAGTATTTCTACCTCAATGTACTAGTCAGGTCTCCTACCGACTTGTAGAAGAGCTGAAGAACGTGTAAAGTAAAGAGCATGAAGCCAGAAGAAGAACTGATCCACCTTCGAGCAGAACATCAAGCGTTGCGAGAGCAGCTTGAGTTGCGAGCCAATCAGCTTGCACAGCGGGAGGAGTTGATTGCGCAGTTGCTCCAACGGGTGCAAACCCTGGAGAAGCGAGTGGGCAAAAACAGCCACAATAGCTCGTTGCCCCCCTCATTGGATCGCTTTGCGCGGCAGAAAAAAGCGAGGAGCTTGCGCAAACCGAGCGGGAAGCAAGCAGATGGACAGCCAGGACGTGGGGCAACCCTTGAGATGAGCAAGGCGCCCAATGAAGTGATCACGTTGCCAGCCGTCACCCAGTGTCAGCATTGTCAGGAAGAATTGACCTGTATCGTGGCCACGTCGAAAGAACGGCACCAAGTGGTGGATGTGCCGCGCCCGCGTTCGCAGGTCACGGAATACCAAGGAGAATGGAAACAGTACCTCCACTGTCAGGGCTCCACCAGCACGGCATTTCCCGCTGGGGTGCAATATGGACCGCGGGTGGGAGCCATGGCGGTTTACCCGCTGATGCAGCAACTCTTGCCTTGGGGCCGAACCAGGGAATTGTTTGCCGATCTGGTGGGGATGTCGCTGATCGAGGGCACGCTCGCCAGGCTGCTCAAGGAAACCGCACGCCAGTTGGTGCCCGTTGAAGAGCAGATCAAAGCCGCGCTGAGCCGTGCTGCGCTGATCCATCAGGACGAGACTGGGATGTATGTGCAGTGCCGACGCGAATGGATCCATGTGACCTCGACTGAGAGTCTCACCCATTATCAGGTCCATCCCAGCCGAGGGCACGAGGTGTTGGACGCGATTGGCATTCTTGCCCACTTCACCGGGACCAGCATGCATGATGGATGGGCCACGTATTTCCTCTATGCCTGCACCCATGCTCTCTGTCTGGTGCATGTGTTGCGCGAGCTGACCTACCTGGTCGAAGAGTTGGGACTGTGGTGGGCTGCCAAATTGAAGCGCTTGCTGCTCCAACTGCTCCAACTCAAGGAAGCCACCGAGCAGGCTCTTGCACAAGGTCAGGATGCGCTGTCCCCCGAAATCGTGGCTGACTGGCAAGCCCGCTTGCTACTCTTGCTTTCGGAAGGAGATCAGCTGCATCCCCCCGTTCCCACACCAAAGGGCAAACACGGCAAAGCCAAACAGCATCCGGTGCGCAATCTGCTGGACCACTTGCGCAAACACCAGCAGACCATCTGGGCCTGCCTGCAAGATCTGCGGGTGCCTTTTGACAACAACCTGGCCGAGCAGGATATCCGCATGGTCAAAGTTCAGCAAAAAGTGTCTGGAGCCTTTCGTGGCACCGAGGGGCGGTCAACTTCTGCCGCTCCACCTTGCGCAAACAGGATCTCTACCTCTTTTCGGCTTTGGAAGCCACTGTCTCTGGTCAACCCTCCTTTCTGTGAGGCGAAATGAGTAGTTACGAAGGGTTTTTATTTTCATGATCGCAACTTTAGGTAAGCGTCTGCAATTTGCTCGCGCATTCAAATCGCGCCGCTATACTATGATCTGGATTGGCCAGGCCATCTCGAACGTGGGAGATGGCATTTTCAATATCGCTCTGGCCTGGCAGGTGCTCGTGATGACCCACTCTGCTACTGCCATGGGCCTGCTTCTGATCGCAAGCATGGTTCCCCGCCTGGCCTTCGCTCTGATTGGAGGCGTTGCCGCAGATCGTCTGCCGCGTCGTATGATCATTCTCTGGTCAGATGGCGGGCGTGGCCTGCTTGTGCTGTTGATCAGCATTCTGGGCTTCCTGGGGGACCTGCAATTCTGGCATCTGATCATCGAAGCCCTGATCTTTGGGGTAGTCGATGGCTTCTTCAATCCCGCCATCATGGCGATTACCCCCGATCTCGTCGACAAAGACGACCTGGCCTCGGCAAATGCACTGAACTCGGTCAGCAGCAACCTGGCACTGCTTCTAGGGCCGCTGTTGGGAGCTGGTCTCATCGCCGCGTTCACTCCGATGGGAGCCTTTGTCGGCAATGCACTGAGCTTCTTTCTCTCTGTCGCTTTTCTTCTCTCTGTGAGCATCCCCGAGCGGCATGTGACACAATCTACTGAGGATGAAGGGAAACTGGAGGAAGAGCCAGCAAAACCACAGGGCTTCAGGGGCGTCATGACCGATATCCAGGAAGGCCTGGTCTATGTACGAAATTCGCGCTGGCTTCGGATCACTATTCTGAATGCAGCCATCAATAATATCGGCTTTATGGCGGCGATTGCCGTGGCTATGCCCAAACTAGTGGCCAATGTCTATCATCAGGGTTCCACACTGCTGGGTTTGATCAGCGCCGCAGAAGCGATCGGTTCACTCCTGGCTCTGCTCCTGATAGGACCGGCCACACGCCTGAAAAGGCGTGGTCTGCTGGCCTATCTTTCGCTCAGCCTAACCTGCATTGGGATGATGATCTTTGGTCTGCCCTTTCCACGCGCTGAGGCACCGTTCATCGCGCCACTGGCCAGTATGCTGGTCGGTTTCGGCCTGACCTTTAAGAACACTATCTGGTACACTATTCTTCACGAAACGATTCCCAACGACAAATTGGGGCGGGTTATCAGTCTGGATGTCTTTGCCACTTTTGCGACTATTCCTCTTGGTGAAGCTTTAGGTGGCATCTTGGCCGACCGTATCGGCCCGGCCCTGGTCTTTTTAATCTTCGGCGCATTTAATTTTGTGAATGTTATGACTCCGCTGCTGGTGCGCGAAGTACGCGAACTGGAATAACGCAAGGACACTCAATCATATTCTGTTGGACATCGGGGTCATAACATTTTTGGCTCCCATTTTCCCCGCTAAGCGATAGGGAAAGTAAGCTGCTTCAAGGGCATTTGAAGAGAGAAATGCTTCCTAATGGAACATTTGAGTTACCCAGAAAGCAGAAAGCAGAGGATGGTCCTGAGAAACGAAGAGATCAGCGTCGGCTTCTCGGTGTTTCTTCTCGGTGTTTCTCAACCTGTTTTTTTGGTATAAATGCTTCTTTCCCATCTTTTACATGAATTTCTTCCTGCTTAGCGGGGAAAATGGGAGCCAAAAATGTTATGACTCCAAATGGGAAGATACAATCTACTCGGTCAATGATCAAGGGAGTGAGCAATGTAAAGGAGGAGTTCAATGGCGATGAAGCTGGCGTTGGTTTCGGGCGATGGGCTACCTGTAAGTGGGTTGCTAACTGTTTTCCGGAATATTATTGAGTTAGGTCTTAAGGAAAACCTGGTCAAACTGCCAGTGCCGGCGGATCTTGGCTACTCCTGGCGGCCAGACAAACCCCAATTTTTCCCATGTGGCACTTCTGCACTAAAGTACCCGGATTGGCTTATTGTCACCGATGCAGTGCCTATGTGTGTGAGCAGTGCGTCATTTGCCGAGGAGCTTATTGCCATCCGTTGCGACGTTGCTCATGCCGAGATGTTAAATCCTGCCGAACGATATTCTCTTCATCAGCGGGTGGAGGTGATCGCTAATGCTTATGAGCAGCATTTCAGCCTCTGGTTTGCAGAGCATAATGTCGATTGGGTATGCGCAATCAACATGACTCTCTCGGATGCTGTCCCGGTAACCATTGGACTGCACAGAGCGGTCTCCCGCCGCTGGAATGGTGGGCGTCTAGGTGGCATCCTGTTCTGGGACCACGATTTATTCGCAAGCTACTCAGTTTATGATCGTGGCATTCGAATGTATCCACAATATCCTAACGAGTTTACACCTCTTCCAGGAACGCACCAATCACATCGCTGGACCGTGGTTTCTGACCAGTTAGCCAAAGAGGCCACTACCTATGCAACGCCTCTCTGTCCGGTAGTAGTGCCGAACGTTTTACCAACAGTACCCTACAAACGTTTGGAAGAACGGCATCACAAATTTCTCACCCAGCTTGATGTTGATCTGAGACGACCAGTGGTGCTTGCCCCGGTTCGAGTCTTTCGGGTCAAGGGTGTTGAGATATCTATTTCTCTGCTTGCTGCCGTGCGGAATGCGAGCCGTCATCGTAACGAGCCGCCTCCATATTTGTTCGTGTTCGGCGACCTTGATGAAGATCCAGACTACGCCCACGATATACTGGCCACGGCGGAACGCGAGGGTGTCCAAACTGACGTGCGATTCCTCGATGGGGTCCCGCTCAGCAGTCATCAAGACACGGCTGGCCGCTGGCATCTAGATGAAGTAGATCTTCTTCGCATTAGTGTCGCAAGCGGCGGTGGCGTTTTCTTTACTCCGAATAGACCGGATGTTGAAAGTGTCGGGCTGGGACCGGCGCTGGCGGCGGTAGCCGGTGTGCCGTGCGCCGTCACTCCCTACAACGCCTTTGACGAGGTTTATGGCTCCGATTTTGCACGTGTCCAAGTCTACCCCGACCGATTGTGGCAGGCGGGAGATGAGTTCCTGGATTGGATGATAGCTCGTCGTCAGGGAGAGCACAAGATACAAGCGTTACTGGATGCAAATCGAGACCGTGTGTTACAACGCTTTCCCTGTGAGCCGTGGCAGACGCTCCTGCGCAATATGGCTGCGTTGGTGGATAGTCATGCAACTCCAAACAACTAAGGCTGATTGATCCCGTCGAGAGTAAGATGGATGCGATGTATTTTCTGTATTATAGAGTTATAACCAGAATCCTGGCAAAAAACACCCATAGCGCACTTTTGTTCCCAGATGTAGTTTGATCAATTAAGAGAAAGGGTCAGAAACAATGAATCTTATCGGAAGTCAACGTTTCCTCAAGCTAGACACGTTGCCGGACAGCGCGAACATCGTTATAGTAGGCGGTGGTCTTGTTGGTCTTGAGGTGGCAAAGGAACTCGACCACTTAGGGGCCTCGGGAGTCCTTGTATTGGAGGCTGGCCCAGCAGAAGATTTGTCACATGCTAATGCTGTGAACGACGCGAACACAGCATTGCGCTTATGGTTAAACCCTACCACAGACAAGTACTTCTGGCTCCCATGGACTTCAAAGTCTGAACCTCACTTCTCCGATGCAGCTTGCCTCAAGCGGCGTCTCGGTGGGCGCTCCTTATACTGGCACGGAGTGATTCTTCCAATCGAGCACTGGGCGCTCTGTGAGCCATGGTGGCCGCGTGCCATTATTGATGATCTTATTGGGTCTTGGCGCGGCGGTCCCTCCCTGTACGCGCAAGTGAGCACTGACCTTGAGGCGTGGCGGACGATCGGGACCTCCCCCTCTATTGACGTACCGCCATTGACGATCGGTCACTACAAGTTCAGTATGACACCGCAGGCAACGAGGAGCATTATGTCGGATAGGGGGCAGCGTTGGGAAGCTTACAGTCCAGTGAGTTACTGGTCGAGTAGTGAAAGAAATGGAATGTTACGCCACTCGGCCTCGTCACTGATTTTATCCGATGCGGAAGTGCTTGGGATCAAGGTTGATGGTGGCCGTGCAACAGGTGTAATCGTCCGATCTGGGTCAAGCTCAGTATCGAAAGAGATCAGGTGTAATGCTGTAGTACTCACTGCAGGCACGATTGAAAATACCCGTCTTGCAATTCAGGCACTTTCAGAGGTTGGGGCCATCAAAGATCCGTGCCTTGACGGTCTCGTCGACCACATCGCGCAGGGCTTCGTTGTCACCTTGGATCCAGCCTGCCTTTCCGGAGACATTGCTGACTTGGGTGCTTTTGAACGTTTCTATTTTACACATTGTGCTGATCATTCACGATCAAATCTGTTCGTGAGAATGCTCAACAACCAGGCTGGTGCCTTTGTTGTTGATGTGTGGACTATGGGAGAGCAATTGCCTAGTACACAGGGAGTTGTGCAATGCGTTCCTGTAGAGGATCAGCCATGGAAAGTGTTTGTGCAAACTAGTTTGGCAGCGAGTGATCGGGAGGTAATCAACGCTCAAAGAGATGAGCTGCAGAGTTTTTGGACTGCGCTCTGTGGCGTAATAGATCGTCCGTCGTCAATACTTGAGTTCCTCGACTTCGATGCTCCAGCAAGAACATTGTCTGAGGTGCTTCCTGGTCTAGAATCCACTCCGTCCGGGATCGGGCCTATCACATGGTCAGGTCCACTTGGTTCTGAACATCACGAAGGTTGTACGCTTCCTCTCGGGGTATTACTCAACAATGCACACGAGTTTGTACATGTCAAAAGCCTCTTCGCTGGAGGTCAATCCACTTTCCCACGGGTGGGTGCAGCCAACCCTTCCTTAACAAGCCTGGCCCTGGCCAAGCGGCTAGCGGCGTTCTTACCTGGATGAATTGAAGCGGGACAATGAACTTGCGTTTTAACTACCTAAGTTTTGTCCAAAGTAACGGCAACATACTGGAGTGAACCCAAGTGACCAGACCATAGACAAAGGAAAAATGTGGTAGACTTGTTAGAGAGTCTGGCAAAGGAGAACAGGAATGAACGGAAGGGTTCACACCAGAGAATTTAAACTGGCGATTGCTCGGCAAGTAGCCAGCGGAGAAAAGCGGCCAGCGCAGATTTGTCGAGAACATAACCTGGTCGTCTTTCGTGGTTTCGCGCTGGAGAAACGAGTATGAGCAGCGCGGAGAAGAGGCTTTTCTGCCTCCATCCAGTTCGGAAGGGCCCTCAGCCGAGGCAAGAATTGCAGAGTTGGAACGCTTTTGCGGGCAACTGGCCCTGGAGAATACCCTGCTAAAAAAAGCTGAATGGCAAACTTCACTGGAGCAAGTGAACTTCGAGAGCAGCCAAATAAGCTGCAGGATCTTTTCGAAAGCGCCACTGCTGCCGGCGAGATTCCTCCCGCTGCCGTAACTGTCGCCGGAGGTCGCGCCACCGTTGATAATCCCTGGGTCGGAGGTCCTCAACTGAGAAAAGCTGCTGTTTGCTGGTGACGGCAGCCATCACACGAACAGATCCACGAACCACGACGCCAGGAATGGCCCCACGCCGGCCCGTCGCTCGTCGCTCATGGACGCGCGCGACCCCGAAACAGTGCTCTAATTCGTTGTTGGTCCGAGGCAAGCCCTCCACGTCATAGCACTGAAACAACCCTGTTGCGAAGTTGTTGGTAATATGACAAAAATGCTCAAACGCACCCTCAAGTGGCCCCAGCGTGACGATCTCATTCTGCATCTGCGCAAGGAGAGCCAGATACCTCTCCCGGACGCGCTGCCCCGTGTCTTGCTCTGGATTGGCCAGGATCGCTTTCGCCTGGTGCACGAAGCAGTAGGCGCTCTGCAGCGGTGGCCACAGCGTCGCCGTGGCCTGTAAGCCCTTCGTGAGGAGCTGGTGCAACTGCTTTAAGGCTGGAGGCAATCTTTTTTTCCCTGCACCCGGCCAATCGAGTCGCTGATCTGCGTAATGCGGTCGTACAAGCGGAGACCGGAAGCCTCCAGGGGAGAACGTCCATCATCGGTCAATGAGGCTCGCACGGCCAGGCAGTAATCGCGGATCGCTTCATTTTCCGGCGTTGGGTGGTCTTCCAAGGCGCGCTCGATGGGTCGCACCCCGCGTAGCTGCTTCTTCAAGAGGGTTTTGGCATGCCGGTCGGCTTCGTAGAAGGGCTTGATGGCATCTTTGAGATAATGAAACTGACAGAGTTGGTGTGGGACCTCAGGAAACACAAAAGCCATGGCACTGCCAATGGTTTCTTCGCCATCGGAGATCACGCCTTTGACTGGTACCTTCAATTGCTCCAGCTCTTCCTTGACTTCTGTGAGCAAGGCCGTCAGATCGCCCTGCGTACTACTGAGCAGGGGACGCGCCAACAGTATTTCTTCGGAGAGGCAGTCGCGCACCACCCAGAGCACCTCATGGCCCACATCCGGCTGCAAGCCGTCCAGGGCCAGGATCACCTGTCCTTGCTTCTGAAGCCGGGCCTTGATGCGTTCCCGATCCGTGACGCGCAAGCTCACCAGTTCTTCATAGCGCTGCATCAAATGCGTGACTTCTCGTTGCGAGATCGCCAGACCTCGAGCAAGCAAGCGTTGATGCATCTCCGGGACAGAGCGATGCTCCCTGAAGCGCCAGGCGCCGATGAGGGCAATGACATCCAGGCCAAATTCGCCATGGGGCAGCGCCCACCGTCCTTCCTCTTCGGGATGATATCTCACGTGATACAGCGAACAGGTGGGGACGGGACACTGATACATGACCACCCTGAGCTGCCAGAGACCCTCCAAGGTCATCACCTTCCGTCGACAGTGATAGGCCACCCACAGGCGGCTTCCGCACACTTCACAGGTCTGCCGAAACGGCGTCAGGGTGGTGGTGAGCTTCGCTTCGGGTCGAGAGGTTCGTCTCGCCATCGTTGTTGCTCCTGCTGCAAAAAGGCCAGCTTTTCCACCTCAGCGTACACCTGGTGTCAAGAGGAGTTTGCCATTCAGCTTTTTTCTAGGATGGCAAGCCTATCTTGACAGCGAGAGGATACTTGGGAAAGAAAAAGGGGGAAGCTGAAAGAGAGAGGTTCCATGAGGGAAGCGGACGATGCCGAGACGTATGAGCAACGGGTCCACACCATACAACTGGCGAACCAACCAATCCTGGATGCCTTTGAGCACGCGCTGAGGCAATCCGGGCTGAGTGAGCACACGATCAAAGCCCATGTGGACAACATCCAGTTCTTCGGGCGCTATCTGCTCTGGTATGGCTATTCCCTGCGCCGACTCGATGAGGCCACCGAGGGGGATGTCTATGACTTTTTAGAGGATTGGTTCCCGCGTAAAGCTCTGTGGGCGTCGGTTGCCAGCATGAAGGTCTACCTCGCCTCGTTCAAGAAATTCTTCACATGGATGGAAGCAAGCGGTCTCGTGTCTCCGGAAACCGTTGAGGATGTGCTCTCAACGCTCAAAGACAGTCGAACCCTCTTCCTCAGAAAGGTTGCCGAGTAGTTTCCGAACGGAGGAGCAAGAAGATGGCCAGACGACAAGCTCGTCCTGCAGCCCAACGAGAAGTGCGCCTGACGCCGCTGCGTGAGCAGTGTGTGAGCTGTGGAGAGCGGCTCTGGGTGGCGTATCATGCCCAGCGCACCCTGATGACGTTGCGGGGATTGGTTCGCCTGAGACTGGTGGTGCGGCGCTGTCGCAACGCGGAGTGTGCGTTGTACCATGTGCCCTATCGAGCGGAAGAAGAAGGAGCCTGGGCACTGCCCCATGGAGAGTTTGGGTTGGATATCATCACGGTGATCGGTCAGTTGCGCTACGGGGAGCATCGCTCGATCCCCGAGATCCATCAACGCTTGGAGAGTCGCGGGGTGAGCATCGCCCCCCGCACCGTCACAGATCTACTGGAACGCTACGAAGAGTTGGTGGCGCTGCACCTGGCGGATGAAGAACGGCTGCAGGAACGGCTCAAACAACAAGGTCAGGTGATTTTGGCCATCGACGGTCTGCAGCCGGACGTGGGACACGAAGTACTTTGGGTCCTGCGTGACTGCTTGTCGGGAGAGGTGCTGTTGGCACGCGCGAGGCTTCGCAGTACGCAAAAAGATCTCTCCGCTTTACTCGGTGAGGTCACTGAAGCATTGCCTGTGCCAATCCGAGGCGTGATCTCCGACGGCCAAAAGACGATTCGTAAGGCAGTCGCCAAGCTGTTGCCAGGGGTGCCACACCAACTGTGCCAGTTCCATTATTTGCGTGAAGCGGCCAAGCCCATCTTTGAGGCGGACCGCCATGCCAAAGCGCTCCTGAAACAACAGGTGCGTGGGGTCCGTCCCATCGAGCGGGCACTGGAAGGACGGGAAGATGAACAGTCTCAGGCCATCCATGGCTACTGTCTGGCGGTGCGCAGTTCGCTCACCGACGATGGACGACCGCCCTTATGTGCCTCTGGCCTCAAACTGCACGATCGACTCATCCAGATCTCCGACTCGCTGGCGCGCGTCGAGGAAAAAAGGGGGGCCTTCCTCCGCCATTGAGAGAGTTGCAACGCCTGCTGACGCGAGGACTGAAGAAGACTGAGCACTTGTGGCCTGCGCTTGAAAAGGCATACGCCCTCGTCCACCAGGCGGCACATGTCCTGGCCAATCACGAAGAGGACAGCGGCCAGGTCGTGCGCGAGCGCTACCAGAGCGTACTGCGGACGATGCGCGAACAGCAAGCGTCCCTTGGGCCACTCAGCGGCGCGATCAGCCAGTTTTTGAAGGTGACCACGAGTTATTGGCCTGGCCTGTTCCACTGTTACGATGTCGCTGATTTGCCACCGACGGACAATGAACTGGAGCAATGCTTTGGCTCGGTGCGCTACGGGGAACGGCGTGCCTCGGGACGGCGAGGTGCAATTGCAGGGTTAGTGGTGCGAGGACCGGTGCGGGTGGTGACGGCGCTGGCCTTGCGTCGTCAATGCTTCTTACCGCGCGCACTGT
>WNGJ01007929.1_pt1 | contig 19061 bp, 25 predicted proteins | sample 5400611 | NCBI WGS metagenome assembly WNGJ01 (sample SAMN13153375, study PRJNA577476) | soil metagenome | isolation source: 40 cm soil or saprolite under Garry oak tree replicate 1 | place: USA:California | collected 2016-06-15 | reverse complement strand
AAATACTTGTTGCCTACAAGTATATCGTTGACCCTTCATTCGTTCTGCCTACGTTTATCGGTCCTTCTGAACTTGAGACCAGAGGGTTCGTGAAGGCTGGTAGAAGCAATTGTATTCTCAGCACGAAGAAGCTTGAAGAAGCGGGAATCGAAATGCCTTTTGCAAGTAACGCCCTTCTCAGGTGTCTCAACGAAATGGGAGAGAAGAAATGAAGATTCTGGTCACAGGTGCCTCAGGATTTCTCGGTTCATACTTGTCAATGCGATTGCTTGATGAGGGGAACGATGTAATCAGCATCAAGCATGATGATACCCCAATGAACCCAGCAAAGGCTCTTGGGATTGAGAAACAAGTCACGTGGTGCAAGGGTGACATTCTCAACGCGAACCTTGTAAAGAGAGTCATTGCCGACTACGAGATTGAACTTGTCTACCATCTCGCTGCTCTACCCATCGTCCAGGTAGGTCTTAGAACTACAGTTCCGATGTTCGAGACAAACCTCATGGGGACTTTAAATGTCCTTGAGGCTCTCAAAGAAGAGCATCTGATGGCTGGGTATGACATTCCGCTGGTTCACATGTCTACTGATAAGGTATACGGGATGACTGATTGGGGAAGAAAGTACCTCGAAACAGACCCTCTGAACGCTGAAATCCCGTACGAGGCGAGTAAGGCGTGCGCTGATATCGCAGTCAGAACCTACAAGAGCTCAGGCTACATCAAGAGAGCTTCAGTTGTCAGACCATCTAACATCTACGGTCCGGGTGACATGAACAACCGAATCATTCCTAACACAATACGATTCTGCCTGCAAAGGAAACCTCCTCAGCTGTGGAAGAACTACACCTATGTGAGAGAGTACACCTTCGTCGACGACTGGGTTGATGCGATGGAATCGATTGCAAAGTTTACGTTTACTACTGGTGGCGACATCTTCAACATCGGGTCGGCAGTTTCAAAGACTCAAGGCGAAGTCATTTCTGAGGTATCGAAACACTTCAAGCTCACTCCGATAACTGTTGAGCCTCCTGATTACACGAAGAAAGAGATACCATATCAGGCACTCGACCACAGCAAAGTAAACACCGTTGTTGGATGGAGTGCGAAGACGTCTTTCGAAAACGGCATCGAAGAGACCGTTAAATGGTGGAAGCAGAAACGGTTCTAAAGATTCTACTTCCTGTGTACGAGAGTTCGAGTCATGGAAACTTCGATAGAATCCTTCCCGAAATCAGAAAGGCGGGATGTCCCTATCAGCTTGTTATCAGCGTTGATAGAGAAATCAGAGTGGGTGAGTTGCCGGCGAGAAACAGGCTCTTTAGTATGGCGCTTCAAGACCCAGATTGGGACTACTGTGTTACACTCTCCAATGATATCTTCGAGCTACCAGAAAACTGGGGTCAAAAGTTGGTGGACCACATAGAAGAACTGCCTGTTGATGTCGGCGCTCTCAACGCGTACGGATTCGTCAACACCTTCCCAGAACACGCCTGGGCTCAATTTCTCGTAGGACAAGATGGACAGAACCTTTGGATTACGGACCCGAGCACAGAGATGGGCAAAGAAGATATGGGCGTCTTCAACTCAACTACTCCTCCCAATCCTGAACTCTCAACCGCGTGTTGTATCATCAAGCGTGAGGTTCTTGAAAAGGTTGGACTCTTTGATGAGGGATTCGGTCGTGGCGGAGGTATGGAGCACTGGGATTACGTCATCAGAATGTACCGAGCAGGATATCAGAACCTACTGACATACAGAGTCACATTCAAGGCTGATATTGCTCATGGAAACAACTTCTCACCGAACGACACAACTACCTACTACCGACAGAAATGGGGTACCGGGCTTGATGGTCTACCAACCAAGGTGTTCATCGAGAAAGCAAAGACGACTTCGCCGAGTGCTGGATTCACAGCTAAAGGACGAGTGAAGTAAAATGGGAAGACAAAACAGTCTCAGAGATATTCATAAGGATGCAGTGATTGCTAAGACCGCGAAGATTCACAAGTGCGTTTACATCGAAGGGTCTGTGAAGATAGGTGAGAACTGCATCATCAAGCCATTTGCCTTCATTCCTAACGGCGTAGAGATAGGGGACAACGTCTTTATCGGTCCCAACGTGACATTCACCAATGATAAACTACCCAGAGTTGGACACGAGTGGGTTCAGTACAAGACCACTGTCAGTGATGGTGTTACGATAGGTGCTGGAGCTGTTATCCTTCCGGGCGTCTTCATTGGAATGGATGCTGTTATTGGAGCCGGCTCTGTGGTGACGAAGAGCGTCGAAGCTGGAGATGTAGTTGCGGGTAACCCAGCAAAATCTATTAAGTCATTAGCTAAGTGTGATTCTCCTGGAGCAATCTTGATGAACGAAATCATTCCAGAGTGCAGGTACAGAGAAACATTCAACATCGAAGATTGCACGTGTAGAAGAGATGATTCAGACCCGAGAGGCGAGTTGTTCGAGCTGTTAGACCAGCCTATTCATGTCAATCTTATCACGATTCACCAAGGATATGCCCGTGGAGGACACAGTCATCAATATCGTGAGATGTTTCTCGTGGTGAAGGGAGCAATTGAGTTCATCGAGCCAGAGACCAGTAGAATCGCTCACAAAGGTGAAGTTGTTCTTACAACGGCTGGTATACCTCATGCTCTCTACTCTCCCGATTCAGAATCAGCAGTGATTGAGGTCAGAGACGGAGGAATCAAGTTCGAAGCTGAGCCATATCCGCCTCTTAGGTCATGGGTAGAATGGTTAAAGAATACACCCGTGAAAGAAAGACCAAAGTGTAACGAGTGTGGAAGGTTTCACAAGACCGGTGACCACGTTTTTGCGACTGGTTCGACCGGACGAAATGTAACGAGTTGGAAAAAATGAAAGGAATTCTCTTAACAGGCGGAACCGGAAGCCGTCTCAAGCCCTACACTAACTACATCAACAAGCACTTGCTAACTGTAGCAGGTAGACCGATGATAGAGTACCCTCTCGAGCAACTTTGGAGCGCTGGGGTCGGCACTGATGACATTGCGGTTATCTACAACGACCCGCGAATGCTCTATCTTAGCACCTATCACGCAGCAAAGTTCACATACATTTGGCAGCATGAGCCTCTGGGGATAGCACAGGCAGTCTATCTTGCAAAGGACTTTGTCAAAAATGAACCTTTTCTTGTCATGTGTGGGGATAACTACTTCTCGGACCAACTCAAGCCCACGAAGCCCCCTCAAGTGTGGGCTGCAGAGATACCAAATAGAGGGCTAACAATTCTGGGTGCCTACTATTTCGACAAGCGATTCTTCGAAATCTTCCCAACAATCAAGAAATCAGCTCGCGGAGAGTACGAAATGGCAAGCATCATAAACCAGTACGGTTCAGTCGAGATAACACAAGTAGAATCCGAGAAGTGGGTTGACATGGGTACTGAAGAGGGAATTAGAGCAGTTGAGAAACTCGCACCCGGCATGCCTATACTTGCACTGACTGCAGGACCGAATAGTGGAGGGTTTGACTAAATGCCGGGCGGAGGACCGGGACCAGCGCCTCATCTACCGACCTTTAAGAAACCCGAGAGTCTTAGAGAGTTCATGTACAACCTCAATGAGAATTACAAGAACATGATGGGAGTTTCAGTTGGAACTCTGGGGATGGTTCTTGATTCTATTGAGAGATACATCGAGGCGAATAGTGAGACTGATATGTCCACAGCTGGTCTCTGTGTTTACGTTGGACCTCACGTTGCATACTGCGATATTTGTAAGAAACCTGATATGGTGCATACTCACACTTGATGTATCGCTGTCCCCTCTGCAGTAGAGACTTCGCAGACGGAATCTGCGACACCCACGGTAAATTCGCTGACCCAATCAATGTCTACAGAGAGCTTGTCGTTGTTGATGGTGTTGTCAAGGCGAAGTGTTTGTGCGGATGTGGACAGATAGCTCCTTACGACCCAACTCTCGAGGGAACTACCTATACTCAAGATGAGCCTTGGGTTCAGATGCTTGATAGGCACGCTCGTCACTTTCTCGACATTCCCATTCGGACAGACTTCGAGAGTGGACAGACTGTTGGCATTTCGGAGAAGCCTACTGTCAAGGCAGGCATTTTCGTCAAGATGGGTCCTGGGCTGATGGGGCTAAACTACCTCAACCGGCTCATGAAATCGCTGATGCTAAGTGACGTTAAGCAGCCGATGGTTGTATGGATTCATGGATGGGGAGTTGGAGATGACTCAGACCAGACCCACATGAGTGATATCTACATGGGACGTGACCAAGGCGTTCCAATGCTCGCTCAGCACGTAGAAAAAGACGGCATAATTGCCATGATTGATAATGACATCGTCTTACCTCCAAAATGGTACTCTCACGTTAGAGATGTTTTCGACAAACACCCAGAGATTGGCGCGCTTTATCCTATGGTCCAACTCGAAAGTGACACCGCTATACAACTTGTTCAGGTTCCTTCTCGCCTCTGCGGTCATCCAACGGGTGGAATTGGACCCAACGACATCCACAATTACAATCCTAATCTTAGCTCCTACATCCACAAAGGCACCGGTCAGATTGTCCTCGATGATGCGAAGATTATGGGAACGATTGCTTGGAGGTGCACTGATATGGCAGTGTTCTACCGAGCCGACATGGTACGCGGTGGGCTTAACTACACCCATGACTGGTATCGGTGGAAAATCAAGAGCGCAGGATACTACCCAGCCCTCGACAAAGACCTCTGCGTTGCCCACTACAAGGAATTCGGAGAGAGGAACTTTGGTAACCCATCAGGACAACTACCATTCTATCTTTGCCCCATCTGCAATCACGTCTGCACTTGGGGCGACGAAGCATTCAACTTCACCTGCCAAACCTGTAACCAGCTGACAGTCAGAGTAGCATAATCTTTGAGTTGATTTGGATGTCAGTACGAGAATATCACATCAGTCCCATTGGAATCATGAAATGGTACATCCCCGAAGGTTACGTTGAGTACTTCGGAGAAAATGACCATGAGAGAAATGAACGGCTTTGGGTGCTTGAGAATGTTCCGTCGGGCGGAACGTTCATCGACGTGGGAGCGAATGTCGGAACCTGGTCGATGTCCTTTTCAAGACACTTCAACTCAGTTTATGCCATCGAGCCATATCCTCTCAACGTAGAAGCACTGATGAAGAATATCGAACTTAACTCACTCACTAACATTTTCGTGGTAAGCAAGGCAGCGTCGTCTTCGAAGGGGAAGATTTTCTTGTCTGAGCTGTGGCGTAAGAATGACGGTGGTCATGTGGGAACTACAGCCGCGCAAACTCAGTTTGAATCTGAATCTTTCATGATAGACGAGTTGAACCTTTCACCCAGACTAATCAAGATAGATGTTGAAGGATGGGGAGCAGAAGTTCTGAAAGGAGCAACTGAAACTCTCAAGAGAACTGATTACGTGATACTCGAGCTTCATGATGTTGAGGGCGACCCGGAGAGGAAGTTCGAAGCGGAAGTTCTCAGTAAGTGGGGAGACTTAGTCCATCAATCTGACAGCGGAACGATAAAATACTACAGGCGAAAACAATGATTGAGATGCCCTTCAATCCGATGGAGAAATCGACCAATCTTCTTCCTGACGGAACAAATCGGATGGCTGGGTTCACCGATTTCTGTATCCGTGAAGGCTTTAAGACTGTTCTCGAGCTTGGTCGAGACGTTGGATGGGGTTCAACATACTTCATTCTAAAGAGTGGGGTTGAACTGTGGTCAGTAGATAATAGCGACGAGAACTACCTGAAGAATCACGCAGAAGTTCTCGATTCGATACCTACCTACCACAAGATTCTCGCTGACGACACGATGCCAATTCCTGAGATTGACGGGAAGATATTTGATATGGTGTTTCTTGACACGAGTCATGAATACGAGCACACCAAATACGAGCTGCGACGCTACTTCCCTCAGGCAGCCAAGTGGTTTCTGGTTGATGATTATCATTGGTCAACAGAGACCCCGGCTCTAACTGAATTCAGCAATGCATGGCAGCAGATGCCATTCGGAAACGATATCTTTGGAATACGAAAATGACACACTATGTAGTTGTTCCAGCCTATGGTCAGGCAATGCTTGCTCAGATTGCACTTCAATCAATCACCAACACCGTCCAGAGAGACGATGTTAAGGTTCTGATGAGATGGGCAGACTCGCCCCTTCAACCTGAAGGATTCACCCGAGCAGCTAACGACCTCTTTGCAATAGCACTCAGAGACCCAGAGATGGAATCGGTGACATTGGTTGCTACTGATGTCGAGATTCTAACAAAGAACTGGTTGAGCAAACTTCTGTATTACTCACATGCACATCAAGACGTAGGAATTATCGCTCCTCAAGAGCTTCTAATGTCTGAGGAGTACAAGGCGAGTCTTCTACCGTACAGCGGCGAGAGACTTCTACCCGGTGAAGGTACCGGCAAAGAGCTTGTCTACGCTATCTTTGCAATGGTCTTCATAACCCGAGACTGCCTTCGGAAGGTAGGTCTGATGGATGAGGCATTCAACCCGGGCTCGTATGACGATTTCGACTACTGCCTCAGAGCAAGACAGATGGGGTTCAGAACCGTGTGGGATGCAGAGGTTCAGTACAAGCATGTCCGCGGTGCAACAATCGGTCCACTTGTAGAAGCTGGTATCTACGAGTACCCAACCAAACAGGCTGAGTACTTCTACAACAAGTGGAAAGACCTAACTTGGGAAGGCGAAGACGTAGAAAGCCTTCTGACGAAACTTCGGGGACTTAGGGATAAAAACTATGCGACAACCGACAGTAACAAGTAGAAAGGTACACGTCACCGCCTGCAAGAACTGTGGGCAAGTATGGTACAACGAAGAGAATAGAGACTACTCGAATGATAAGTGTGGCATCTGCGGCAGAACTGTTGAGGACCGCGGTGTTCAGGACATTCGGGTGACTAAAGGTCCTATTCCAACCGCAACCCTTGCGAACGATTTTCCAGAGGGTATTGAGTGAGAACTGTCATCAAGGCGGTTACATACAGAGTGCTTGGTGTAGGGTTCGGATTTTGGTTGGGCACAATGTTTCACATACCTCCTTCGGTGAATTTCTACTTTAACGTCGTAAGCAACATCGTCGCAAGTTTTGTCTATTACGGTCATGAGAAAATTTACGACAGATTCTGGAAACGGAAAGCTTAAGTAGCTCAGCCTGAGTATGTATTAGTAGGAGAGAAACTGATTGGGAATTCCTGGAATCATCTTTTCGGCAGCTATCATCGCGCTTACGGTGTTAGTGGACGTTGCGGTGTGGGTCAGTTTGCTTGGTTCTGGAAATAACGCTGGAGCTGTCGTAGGGTTCCTAATCCTCGCAATTCTAACCATCCCGTTCACTATTATCATGGTAACACTTGCGCTTTTCGTCTTTGCGGCGGCTCTGGATTGATGCGTAGACATAGTCGTTACATGAAGGTTGTGAGCTACAACTGCCCAGTGAGGGGATGTGAGTTCAGCTGGATTCCAGGAACGAACTTTGGTAAGGGTGCGCCCGTCAATATTGTAGTACAGAGCGAGAAACCTGTTCATGGGATGAAGATGTCGGTTACGAGTCAAGGACCGGGATGTCCAAAGCACTTGAAACGCCTTGTTAAGCACTCTGAAAGGATATTGTTAGCAAAATGAGCGAAGCATCCGAGCGCCAGTTGAAGGAGCTCAAGGGTACCGTTCACGATTCTGTCTGTCAGTGCGGACATGAGAGAAGAAATCATCACATCGGGAAGCTCCGAACATACTACTGTCATACTCCACAAGATTTCTGTCTTTGCCCAATGTTCAGGAAACGACATAACTTCCTAACCTTTCTGAATCACGAAAGTCCGTACAGAAAGAGACCACAAGTCAAGGCAATCGGGAGCGCTTGGGGTTGAAAGACATCCAAATCCAATTCGCGAATGACTTTGTTGCGTACTCTGGTCCGTCTACTCTAAACAATTACACCGGGTACACTCTCGATAAAGCGATGGAACTATTCATTAAGGTCGAGCCATACGTTGATAGAATCGAAGTGGGGACGCCTCTTATCAAACTTGGCGGTATGCGAACTATCACCGATTTGGCTTCACTAACCAAAAAACCAATCGTCGCTGACATGAAGACCCTTGATGGAGGCGGAATCGAGGTTGCAATGGCTGCAAGAGCTGGGGCTAACGTTGTTATGGTCTCAGGACATGCTTCAAACGCAACGCTCAAGAGCGCAATCTCAGCTGCAAGGAAGTACAGTGTCGAGCTGATGGTTGAGCTTGATATGGAACTCAAGGATGTTTACAAGAGAGCGGTTGACGTGTCATCTCTTGGTGCGGATTCACTCGAGTTTCATGTTGGCATTGACATGAGAACCGTCAGGAAACCTCTGAGTTTCAGGAATATCAGACTAATCAAGAAACTATCGAAGGTCAATACTCTTGCGGTCGCAGCAGGATTAGACCGTGATTCTGCAATATACATGGCAACTGAGACCGACGTGAAGATACTCGTCTTTGGCAAGTATCTGTACGAATCAATGAATCCTGATAACGACGCAAAAGGTCTCAAGGAAGCTCTTGGAAGCCTCTAAATGCCAATCTGTACCCACTGCGGTAAGACGACACCGCAGCCTCGTTACTCACTTGGGGAACAGAAGGGCGATGAATATACCCGCGACGTCACGTACGAGTGCGTCAAACCACCAGGATGCGGATTCTCGCAAACTACTCGAGTCACCTACCAAGGAAGTAGTGAATTTCTTGCTCGTTTTGCTTCGTATCAACCTAAACGGGAAGCAAAATCTGGAGAGCATAAGACAGTTGTGCATAGCCGTTTGGGCTGAAACTCAGGATTGATTCAGAAATGACAGACACAATGTTAAACCTCAACTTGTCGACTGAGGGGTTCAATACTGTCCTCAGAAACACCTTCGGTGACGCTCAGGCTACAGTCAGAGTTCTTGACATTTCCTACGTCGGATTGAGCTACAAGCTGCTGAAGAGAGTAGACAAAGACGTACATACCTATGTGGTTCTGAACGATAGACTGATACGAAATCCTCCCGAACCGTATGCTCCTCTTGACAACGAACCGAGTTCAGTAAACGTCATGGATTTCAAGTTCAAGGGTAAGACGTTCCTCTACCTTCAACTTAGAAGTCAGATAGCATATGACCTTTGCAGAGAGTATGTTTTCTATGCAGACGGAGCTCCTATCACCGAGTTCTGCCAGGCTATCATGCGGCTTAACCGCACCGGAAAGTCCATGGCTGTTTACGACGGCACAGATATCCCGCTAAAGGACTTAGCCAAAGTTCCATACATTCCGCCCAGCAAGCTGATGTCTGAATGGGAGACATATGTAAAACCGCAACTTGAACGGGGAGAGACCTATAACAACGTTCTATTCTACGGTGACCCAGGTTGCGGGAAGACAGCTTTTTGCAGGTGGATTGCTACTCAGAATCCAAATTGGAAGTTCATTCTGGTTCAACCTCAAGTTGTCAATAAGATAGGAGTCATAACTCAAGTGTACGAATTCGCGAAGAAGCGGACCCCAGCCGTTGTCATCTTTGAAGATGTAGACCTAATGGCTCAGAATAGAGGTATGGAAGGCATGAATTTCAGCCATCTACTTGGAGAGCTACTCAATCAGCTTGACGGAATGAACCCTAATCATCAGATTCTCACGATAGCAAGTACCAACAACCCGGGAGCACTTGACCCGGCAGTTAGGAGAGCCGGACGTCTCGGAATTCCACTAACTATTGAATACACTCCTGAAGAGAAGGTGAAGATAATTAGAACATACTTTCCAGAGCTGGTTCTAAGTAATGAGCAGCTACTCGAGGTCATTGGCTCAGGCTCGAAGAACCCGGCTGATTTGAAGATGGTTGCGAAAGTATGTCAAGTCTATCAGCAATACGAGGGTAGAAAGATGACCCCGTTCCTCTTCAAGAGGGTGCTGACGATGATAGGAAAGGAGAAGAAGTACGAAACTCCGCCGGTCGAGACAGATTAGGATGAAAATCAGACCGCCCCATCCGACACTGATGCTTTTCATGATGATTGTTGCAGTCATAGCCGCACAGATATTCGTTCCTGAGAAGTACAACTACTATGATTGGGTAGGGATACTTTGGTTAGGGTTCTGGTGGCTCTGGCTGTTTCCATTTCTCTTCATCAAGGTTTACGATTGGGCTACTGTAAGGAAGATTAGAAGGGGAGGAAGCGGAGGAGCGTCATCTCCATGGCTTAGAATCATTGGAATCATGTTCCTCGTTTCGTTCCTCATCATTCTGACCATCTTCTTCGTAATCTGGTTGATAGGATTTCTACTGAGTCTGAACATCAGGTAAAGACAATGAGCACTCCACCGCCAACACCTCCACCGAATCCACCTCCGACACCGCCTCCTGACACTCCAGTTGATACTGGATTTACTCCAGATTCGAATTGGGAAGACCCGGACGATATTGAGAGGTTGTACGGTGACCACATCTGGGGACGCAAGAATAAGAAGAGTACTCTCATTAGATGGCTGTGGTATCCGCTGTGGGACCTAACAACTGGTGACTTCAAGCAGTGGTACTTCGGGACTTTGCCAAAGGAAGAGCGGACTGCCTTGGTAAAATCCGCAGCCAAAACTCTGACGATGTCTCCTGATTTTCAAGACCTACCCGATAGAGTCGAGGTAATCGGTAGAGACAGAGAAATAGGAATCTTCCTTGCTTCTATTCACTATCATGTTCTGAGGGACGAAAAGTTCCTCAAGATGAGGAAACCTCCGCCCAAAGTCTTCTTGGTGAATGGAGAGCCGGGTTCTGGAAAGACTCACCTAATCAAAGCTGTGATGAAGCTTGCATTCGAGAAAGCTCTTGAGGAGGGATTCATGCTCAATCTCAAGACTGTCAAGTTTTCGGGTATGGCAAGTGAGTATATGGGCGTCATGACGAGAAACGTTCAGAAAGTATTCAATGATACTCTCACAAAGCCTACATTCATGTTCATAGATGAGGCGAACTCACTCGTTCAGAAGGGGGCAACATCTGGAGAGGCTGCGACAAGAGAATATCAAGCTACTGAGGGCGTCGTTCTCCAATCACTTGATACTCTGATGAGACGTCCGGTAAGAAGTATTGTCGTTCTTTCATCTAACAGCGCCGAGAACATCAGAGAAGATATCAGGAGGCGGTGCTTCCCTCTCAACCTTGATAATCCCGGATTGAAGAGGGAAGACATGGTTGCAATCATCGCCTATAATCTTGGAAAGTACAAGATTGACCTAAAGCCTGAAGATGTAGCATCTACCCTTGAAAAAGCTCTCAGAGAGCTGGGTGAAGGGAAGATGGTTCCTCATGACATTGGAAGAGCTTTCGATGCTGTAATCACAGCAAGTGAGAAGCCCGTTCATGATAGTGCCGAGAAGAGAATCTCGGAAGGAATCGATGTCAAGCCCCTTCCAATTACCCTCGAAAGCTTCAAGGACGCAGCTAAAGAGGTTCGAATATACAAGCTACAGAACATGACTCAGTCTGTTAAGGATGCAGAGCAATCCCTATCCCCATCGGAAAGGTATGACGATGTTGGAGGGCTCGATGACATCAAGGAAGATGTAATCAACGAGATACACCTTAGCATTCACCCACAAGAGGCTGGAGATGCGTGGCTCCCGCCCAGAGGGTACTTATTCCATGGTCCTCCGGGAACTGGTAAGACTCTACTCGCGAAGGCTATCTGTGGCGAAGAGAAAGTAGCATGGTTCTACATCAAAGGACCCAGCTTGTTCGCCAAGTGGGTGGGAGAGTCAGAGCAAGGTGTCAGAGACCTATTCAAAGCTGCAAAATCTAAGTCCCCAAGTATCATCTTCTGCGACGAAATTGATGCAATAGGAAGAGCAAGAGGTAGCGTTCAAGGCGATGCCGGCGTCAGTACGGGAGTTCTAACTACTCTACTTTCAGAGCTTGATGGATGCAACCCGTTAGGAAAGGTCATCTTCATAGGTTCAACCAACCGCCGCGACCAGCTTGACAATGCTCTACTTGAGAGACTCGACAAGCAGTTCCAATTCAGTAATCCAAAGACAACGGCTGAGAAGCTTGACGTCATAAAGGCTCAGATGAAGAAGTATGGCAAGCTAACAACTCTTCAGACTGAAGACATTTACAAGGTGTTCCTGAAGAGAACTTCGAGCCCAAGAGTAATGCATGACACTATTGAGGCTGCTGCTCGTCTTGCAATGACCGAGCAGATAGCGTGTAGACTTCTACTTGCTGCGATGGAAGACTTCGATGTTGAATCTCAGAAGAAAATACGAAAGAACTATCGCAAGGCATTCGCTCGAATTCAGGAAAACATAGTAACTAACGGCACCGATGAAGGATTCGACTTGGCATCGGTGTATAGGAGTGTGTCAATTTTTAATCCAATGACCATCAAGCATCTCGAGAGGGCTTTCGAAGAGAAGTTCGAAACTGATGCAGATAAGATGGAAAGGAAAACGCAGGAGATGCACAGAAGTAAGGTTGGCAAACCCGGAAAGGGTTACGGACTTTGGGCAAATGACGAAGGGAAGGGAGGAATCGGAATCATCGAGTGTCTCATCTTTCCCGCTGCTGAGAAGGGGAAGGGTAAAGTTACGGTCTACGGAAACGTTGGGAAAGGAGCGAAGGAATCTGCTGAGATGGGACGTGACTTTGTCAGAACATTCTGTTCTAAGCTGGCAGACCTTGATGTCAGTATGCACATTATCAGCTCGAGCGAAGGGGGAGAAGAGGTTGCTGCTTCCGGTCCAAGTGCTGGTCAAGTGATGATGTTCACTCTAATATCAGCTCTAATCATGGAGCCATTCAACCCAGAAGTATGCATGACTGGGAAGGTTGACCTCAACGGGACAGTTGGAATGGTCGGAGGCATACAACCCAAGCAGAACACGGGTAAGCTCGACGCAGCAAGAGCATATGGATTCAAGAAGATATTGATACCTTCACAAGCCTACGACGACATCGAGAAGGAGTTCCCCGACTACCTTATCATGAGCAAGGACCAAGGAACTGAAATAATCGGTGGAACAACCTCATGGAACTACGCTCCATATGTCTTTCCAGGCTTGACCGCGGAGCAAATCAAAGAGAAGCTGACCAAGGCATGAGTTTCATCAACCGTTACAGATGTGGTCATCCTCTGTCTGATTCATGTCCGCACAGTGAGGCAACGGTTGAAGCTCCTGATGTCTATTGCACGGCTCACAAGAAATATCTGAAGCTGATTCAGGAAGGGTCAATCATGAAGGATTATTGCAGAAAGTGCAGGAGAGTTCTTCTTTCTGTGAGGGTTGGAGATTGAGCGAAGAAGGTTTCTGCGAATCATGTGGTGTCGAACTTTCTGAACTTGGATGCGGCAATGAAGATTGTGACCGCTACTCCCAACCTGGAACAGAGGTCGTCACGAAAAGCTATGGCGGTCATAGATTGCCTACTATGGCTGAGTGGACGTTCGCCCAGAAAAAACTTGCGATACAGCTCGGTCTCAGTTCAGACGTGCAGAATTATCTCGGAAGAGTCTGTACAATTTGCGGAAAACCGTGTTCGATAAATTCTCATGTCAGCTTCTGCCCAACTCACAAACCTATCTATCTCAGAGAGATGAATAGGCGTAGACAGATACGATACCGCGAAAAGAGGAAATCGGAAAGTGAAATCGGAAAATCATAATGGGAACATGGTCCGTTTCATTATTATGTTGCTCAACAGAGGCATGCTGAGCATCGAGCGCTTTTCAGCACCGAGCCGTGCCCCATTGAGTTCACTATCATCACAGTCACCGTTCGTTCACCGTAGCCTTCCACCTCCAGAGCGCCTGTTTGGGGAAACGGGTGAGACGCCGTTGGGGGACGGCAACATGGCGGCAGAGATGCTGCTAAGGTCTCCTGAAGGGTTAGGACTACTTTGCCAGACACGCTCCACTGGGGATATGCGTTACCCTTTCTTACTTCGAACGGTGATAATTGCTTGAATCAAGGAAAGCGCAGAAACGCTGATACTGTTTCGCTGGGAAGATTCGAGTACTCAAACTCGGTAAAATATGCTGACGCAAAGAAGAAGAAGCCCTCGAGTAGAATCAAAGAATACGGACAAAATGCCTGTGAGCATTGCGGTGAGCGTCCCCATCCAAGGACTGCGGTGCCTCTTCATGATAATGAAGTGAAGTACAGAGAGATTCACGAAGTTGGACAGACTCATTTCATAGTGATTGATTGACCTATGGCTTCACAACCTATCTGGCGTTGCGCTAAGTGTGGCAACGATAACGCAGAGGTAATGTCCCGCGAAGTATGTCTAAAGTGCGGCAAAATTCGTGACCCTCACGCGGTGTGTCGACCTATTTAGATGACAAGCTTAGGGAAACACTGGAAGGTCACCGGTCGGTACAGCTACAGACCTTCGAGAACTTTCATCAATTCCGATGGCAAGAGGGTTTGTAGGGGCTGCAGTAGAGCGCAGGATTCCAGACCTCTTGACACATGCTCAGATATCGAGCACCATTGGAATAATTACATGAAGCGACTCTACAAGTTCAGCTATCAAGAGTACATTGCACTAAAGGCGCGTCAGAAAGGCTTGTGTGCAATTTGCCACAAGAAAAAGAAGTTGTCCATAGACCACAGCCATCTAACTCAAATGGTAAGGGGTCTCTTGTGTAACGAGTGTAATCACCTCGTGGGATGGATAGAAAGTAGATTCTATTCCGTAGCCCTAAGGTACCTACGTAACTCACAGTCATCGGAGACGTTCACGCCTCCACTGACAACTAACTAAACATGGAGGTGCAGAACGAAAATGGAAACTAAGAAAGAGTTCGGACCTAAACCAGTCGAGGAAGGTAAGTCCTACGATGTTGAAGTGAAGGAGCTCAGTCGCCGTGGCGAAGGAATCGCTCGGATACAAGGCTTTGTCATCTTCATCGCGGGAACTAACCCAGGCGACAAGGTGAAGGCAAAGATTACCAAAGTCGGTAACCGCTTCGCTACTGCTGTAGTGGAGTAAATCCTTTAATAGCCAAACGGGCTATTATTTATTGTCACCATCGGTAGGCTCTGCAGAGTCAGACCGTGAAACGGCGGCGCCCGGATAGCCTGAAATCCTCCCGTCGTTGTGGCACACATTCTTACCCAGCGGGTTAAGTGGGCTGCAGAGCAGTCAACTTCCGCGTTGACGGCAAGCGTTCAAAGTTTTCGATAAAGCGAGAGGATAAACGCTCTCCGATAACTCCTATGAGGGGAGCATCGTTGTCATACGCGACATTTTGCTGGACGCAGTAAAAGTGCGAATTCGTATGATACGTAGCAGCAAGATTCGGGACGCCGTCTCATTTGCACTTGCTGGACGTTAAGAGTCTTAGTTGGGATACGTTCCTCCCACTCTTAAAAGCCACCGACTCACAATGGTTGAGCGGTGATACAACATACCAGAGTGCTTGAGGAAAGTACCTCCCTCTGGCTAATGACTTTAAGGCATCGAGCTGGTAGACCCAAGTGATGACGATGCCCGCTAACTACTCCCACTGTGGTTGACCTCCCCACCGGGAAGTCGTAAAAATGTAGGGCGCGAGTAATCGGGTCATCTTACTAACTTACGGTGAAACAACAATGAGCGACATCTTAACATCTCTCTATCCGGTAGCCGCAATTCTGGTACCTGTTGTGATAGGTGCCGTCAAGACCTACACTTGGTACCGAAAGCTGGTATCCTATGACAGAATAGCAGAGGCGAAGTTCCACGAATTCCGGAAGTTAGTGGATGACGCTGACAATACTCTGCTTAGCAAACCCTATTCCCAAGATGAGCTAAGAGCAACCTATAACACTCTGTGGGCTGACGTAAAGGCTCTTGCTACAAAGGAAGAGGAAGCAACTCCCAGCGCCTAAGGGCGCTCCTTTCATTCTCACAAGTGACTCTCAATGAGGCAGATACTCAGCTTAGATTTCGACGACCCGGCTGAAATAGATGCGATGAGAGAGTTCATCAGATTTCATTCTAAACGCCTTAAATGTACAGACGACAAAGTCTTCTTGAACCTTGCAAAGGAGTTCAACGAGCAGCAGAAGATATTTGATTACCAGAAGGAGAAGGTGAAAGATAGTGAGCGTAGAAATAAGGTCGCGAACGAGTCAACAACGTCGCGAAAGAGAGCGAAGGCGTCGACAGCCGCCTAAGAAGAAGTATACGATAGTCGCTCGCTATCGATACACTACTCACAAGAGAATTCAGACCGAAGATACTGGCACATTCCGCCAGCTGTGGGCAAAGTACAAAGACACTGCAACGTTTTGGTGTGCTGACATCCCTCCAGTAGATGAGAAGGGAACCCGAGACGACGAAGGATTCAGACTCAATGAGGACAGTCTGAGACCGTATGGCAATCACAAAGCTTGGGTGGAACCTGGGCTCCTAATCGACGGGAAACCCGTTATTCTCGTGTTCAATGCGGAGTAATTAATGTCCTTCTCTGGAGATATGCCTCCCCTTGGAGTGATGGGTGGGAGAGGCGGAAGGATAGCGAACCGCGTTAGATTCCAAATACTTGATAAAGGGCGAACGTATAGAGTCGTTCGTTACAAGTCTCAAAAGCTGGAACTTCAAATGCCGTTGGTTTGCAATGACTGTGGTAGAGAATATGTCAGAAAAAGAGACGGGTCTTGCTCAACCTGCGATTCAACTGAGTTCGTCTTCATCCTCACCGATGGTAGACCAGCCTACGTCGACTTCAGCGACAACTTCACTCGTGTCATACCAACCCAAGGAGAAGGCTAAACACAGAGGAAAGTTCTTCTGTGAAGGCTGCGGTTTCTTCTTCAACAAGTGGCATGAAGAGTGCCCGAACTGCGAAAGAGTCATGGGTATCATGACATGGCAGGACTACATCAAATTTCGTGCACCAGAGATTGCTTCTCGTGTGCATGATGCTCGAGTTGGAATCGCAAGAGAGATATTATCGGAAGTACTAACCGAACAAGAAATGGATGAATGGTTTGTCAATGACCACAGCGTGTCCTAACTGCCGCAGTCCTCATTCATGCACGTACAAGGGCAACCTTGATATAGAAGTGAAGGATGATTTAGGCAACCATGTCGGATGGAAAGGCACCGCAGTTACCTACAGTCAATGCGTAAAGGCTCCAGCATTTCACAACTGTAGAGAGTGTGGATTCACCTTTCCTGGCGTCGCATAATGGGAGCAAAACTCTGTCTCGACTGCGGCAATGAAGAGTTCTTCGGAGCTCTTGAACTACACCGTAGCCCGAAGCATCCTGAGTGTTATGCTGTGAAGATACTTGACTTCGGAGAAGCCTGGAATATGGCTAAGTCCTTTCTGAAGTCTCGGAACATGCTCATCGGAGAGAAAGTCGCTGATAACGCTCTAATCAAGACATTTGTGGTTGGAGCATCGCAACAAAGCGGATTATACTACTACATTCACCCAGACAAAGAGAGTCAGAGTGAACCTTCGCCCGATGCCAAAAAGGTAGATGAGGGTGCAGCCACTGCCGATATACCTGTTGGAGGATTCCTTCCACGTACATCTGTCAAGAGTGTGGCGCAGAACTCGAAGCCCTTCCCTACGTCTGTGGAAATGAAGGGTGCCGTTCAAGGGAGTTCGTAGACGATGATGGCAAGAAGCGAAATAGAAAGGTAGAAGAGATTGTACGGTAGAAAGACGATTGGATTCACCGGACACACTCAGAATTCTACTTGCCCAAAGTGTGGCAAGTTTCACGGGTCTCGATTAGGGAAATCTCAATCGCCAGAGACGAACGCTAAGCATTCAGCATCAATGAAGTTGAAATGGAAAGACCCAGCATTCAGATTAAAGGTTCTTGCTAACAGCATAGCCGTAAGGAACAAGAGTCATGACTTAAGAGTCATCGAAAGGGCAAAATCTCTCGTCAGTGAAGGGAAGAAGATTCCTTTCATGGACATCAAGCCACGAGAAGTTCACAGCCCAGATTTGGTTGTTGTCGACCCAATCAACGGAGAAGTGTGGCTTGAGGACGTTAAGACGAGTCATGGTGAAATAACACATGTATACCGTCTCAGAGTGTTCCCAATGCCATACCTTCTATCTGATGAAAAAGATAGGAGACAAGTGTCAGTGCGGGGGAGAAATAGTGAAGAGTAGCTCTCCGTCTCATCCCATGGACCTAATCAAGAGCGGCAAGATTTGAGAGATAAGCGTCTCATCTTTCCAATGGTCCTTCAAGTAGCATGGTTCTTCAACATTGAAAGAGCTTTTGCTGGCTACTACGGGTTTGGCAAGAAAGTCTTTCAAGGAAGAAGTGGCAAAGAAGTCGCCGTGGCTGAATGCCAAGAGGAAAGCCGAAAAAGTCCCAAAGTCCCAGTTCCCTGAAGTAGAGTTTCTCGCTACTTGCCGAAACACCCATGACGGAGACAGTAATACTCCGCTTGCATTTGTGGCAAGAGCAAATGCTCAAATCGTTAGAGACTATCCGCGCGACAAAGTCTGGGCAATTGTAGAGTGCCCGAAATGTCACGGAGCGGTTTCGGGATACTTCTACGTCGAAAGTGCCATCACCGATGAAAATTGAAATACTCTGCCGGACACCTGAGGACCTCCAGAAGGCAATCACTACTTGGTCTATTGGCTTGGCTAAGTATGTCAGAGTCAACAAGAAAGACATTGAGCTTCTGTCCGTTGTCGTGATGGAAGATAAGATAGTAGTCAGTTGGGTAGACCCGCGAAAGAACCAGCGATTTGTCAGGCTCTACAGCAAAGAAGAGACATTGGTCAATGGAATCCTGATGCGACCTATCAGCACCAACTTCAACAAACGAAAAACTAAAGTGACGTTTCAGATTCACGGTAAATACGAACAGGAATCGATGCCTTATGCCAGACACACAAGAGCAGATAGCAGCTAAGAGAGCCCTTATCAAAGCAAGGGCAGAAAGACTCGGCAACGCGAGTGTTAGAACTGGTACGACCGGAGAAGGTCATGTAGCAGCTCCAATCAGAAAGGTTGTAATGA
>WNGJ01002345.1_pt1 | contig 19062 bp, 15 predicted proteins | sample 5400611 | NCBI WGS metagenome assembly WNGJ01 (sample SAMN13153375, study PRJNA577476) | soil metagenome | isolation source: 40 cm soil or saprolite under Garry oak tree replicate 1 | place: USA:California | collected 2016-06-15 | reverse complement strand
CCAGAGACCAGCGTTTCCCGAGGTAGCTCTCCGAGAAGATGAAAATCCCTGCGACGATAACAAAGAATCCAGCCAGACGATGATTGAATTCACTTTCTTGTTTGTCGGCCAGATGCTTGGCCGCTTGCGCCGGGTTTTCAGGGGTCGCCGGCGCATTCATATTCATTCCTGGCATGCTGCTCATGTCGTGTTCTTGCGACCAAGCCAAGGTCGTGAACAGAAACACCAGGAAGAGAGCGAACCAGACGCCTGCCGCTCGGCCATGAATTCGCCAGGTGCAGGATTCTCCGTAGAAGGACAGCATCTTGTTCTCCTGTTGACGAGGCTCTCCCGTTTCGAATTCCCCGCCATGAGGGCGTACGAGAGGGGTTTGTAACGCTCAGGCAAGAATCGAGCGCCTGTCAGAATTGACAGGGGCAGGATCGCATCAGGAATGGGTACGCGCAACGACTTTCCAAGACCGAGGGTCCACGGTACTCGATTACTTCTGGCGCTCTCTTAGACTTCGTCAACGAGGTTCAGAGGAGGGCAAAGCAGGGGTAGCGGAGCGTTGGCGAAGAATGGGAAGCACTTCACGCACGCGGTCCATATAGGCACTCTTTGGATCAAGCTTGGCGAACCGTTCGAGTTCCGCGATCGCCTCATGGGGTTTATTCGAATTTGCATAGATATCGGCCAGCAGCAGGTGAACCTTGGGAGGGACATTGGTGCTTTCGCTGGCCGTCAGGCCGTACCCCAATGCGATGTCCCACTGACCTTGCTGAGCGTGACAACGGGCCAGTTCGAAAGGCCAACGCCAGTCGGTTGCATCCAGTTTTTGCGCTTCAAGAAGGAGCTCCCGTTCTTCAGCGTAGCGCCGCTCCCCGAACAGCAATACCGCCAATGGGTAATATGCGGCTGTCATGTGCGCATCTAGGGCGATCGCTCTCCGCAGGGAAGCTTCTGCGGCCGAAGGAGCCTTTGTCTGCAACTGTGCTGAGCCCAAAAGAAAATAGGCGTCGGCATAGCCGGGATACAGTTCAATGGCCCGCCGAAACGCGGCGATGCTTCGAGCGAAATCTTTCTTCGCGTTCAGGAGCCGGCTACCTTGTTCGAACTCCTTTCGGGCATTGTTTGGGATTTTCAAAGCATAAGCGGTGACGATGCCACCGGGAGTGTCGTTTCGCTCCTGCTCGCGAGGCATAAGCAAAATGTCCACATTTTGGAGCATCCGGTCGCCGTTGCCGAGGTCCACGTGAGCGTCGCCCGGCTGGTAACCCTGCCGCGAGGCTCGGATGGTAAAGGCGCCCACGGAGAGACCCGCGAATTGCACGCTGCCGTCCGAACCGGTGAATTGCTCACCGACGATCCCGTCAGGAAAATGGACGAGTTGTACCAGCACCTGCGGGAGCAGCTCTTCGTTGAGGCGATCACGAATGCGGACCACGACCTTCCCCATGTGATCGGATGCGGGGGCGCCAGTGGACTGCGCGAAGCCAAGAGGACAAGTGAACATCCACGAGGCTGCGATATTCGCGACCTGGAGATACCGGAAGAAATTGTGATTGAATTTACGATATGGCCGCAAGGCGGCCTCCGCTACGTGTTTGGCGGATTCTAACAAAACCCACCGAGCGGTGCCAAGGGCATTCGGCAAAATTGGCAAAAATGCCGGGAAGCCCGGAGGCCTCCCGGCAGAGGAAAGATCAAATCTGCTTTGAACTTAGAAGATCAACTTGAGAGCTAGCTGGACATTCCTCCGCTCGTTCGCATTGACCGGGGGCACACCCTTTTGGGCATGCACTGTAGTCGTTGAGGACAGGTCGTTGTCGCTAAGCGTTAGCCACATGTTGGAGTGGTTCAGCACATTAAAGAATTCACCGCGAAGCTGCACACTTAAACGCTCGGTGATTTTTGTAGTCTTGTAAACGCCAAGGTCGGCGGTATAAGCGCCGGGGCCATAGAAGTATCCGCGGGTCAACATATTCTTCGGAAATGGACCGAAGTCGGAGATGCCGGCGATAGGGTTGATATACGAGCTGTCAAAGCCGGAGCTGAAGTTAAAGTAGTCGAAGGTGTTCGCGGCGCCGCTTGGGTCTGGTCTCGCGGATCCGGTTTTCGAATGGGCGGATGTTTGGACCGCTCGCATGCAAGTCGTGGAGCCGTTTGTACAATCGAACAGAGTAAATGGAAAACCGCCGCGGATCGTGATGATAGGGGCGACCGTCCATCCGTCAAAGAATGCCTTTGTTGCACCAGACGCGTTCCGCGCGAACGGAATGTCCCACGTGCCAGAGAATACGAAGCGGTGACGCAGGTCGAAATCGGAGTTGCCTTTGTCAATCTTGGGATTGAAGGGATCCAGGAGTCCGAGATTAGCGTTGTTGTTGGACTCGCTAAAGGTGGAGCTGATGTTGTCGATGGCGTGGGCATAAGTATAGCTCGAATGTAGGCTTAGTCCGGTGTTACCGAGGTTCGTCAGCTGTACGCGCGCGGCCACGCTGTTGTAGTGAGAGAATCCGTTATCGCCACGGCGGTTGATGTTGCTATATTGAAAATTCTGTAGTCGCGTTCGATCGGGGGCCGAGCATGGTGTAGTTGGGCAGGGATCACCGAGGTATACGTTTCCCGCGCCCGGCCGATTGGGGTTTTCAATCGAATAGAGATCCACGCCCTTGGACCCGTTGTATTCAACAGCCATTATGAAATTGCGTGTCACTTGCTGCTCGAGCACGGCGCTCCAGAGATGCGCATAGGCGGTCGAGATATTGGAGTTCACGTTTCGCAGGCTGACCTTGGGAAGAGCCTTTGAGCCGGTGGAACCTCCCAAGGGGCCCGCGTTGTCCGTAGTGATGGGAATGGTGCCACCGACATCAGCGGGAAGGATCGAAATGACCGCGTACGCTGGGGGGTTCTGGATGACGTTAAACGTCACGTTGCCAAAGTTGCGCTCGTAGGAGACGCCCCAGCCTCCGCGCAGAGCCGTCTTACCATTGCCGAAGAGGTCGAAAGCGACGCCCACCCGCGGACCGAAGTTGTTCCAGTCTTTCTTCCATAGCCCATGAATCGGGCTGTTGGGAACTGTAGCCACGCTGCCGTTGCGGATGTTGCTGAAGATGTTACCTCCCTGGGCATCATAGTAGTTCGAGTCGAGGTTAGGGTCTTTGTTATGCTGGACGCCAAAGTAGTCCCAACGCATTCCCAAATTAAAGGTCAAGCGGTTCGTTGCTTTCCAGGAATCCTCGAAATAGGTGCCAAATTCATGGTACCGGTTGCTCCGAGCAAAGACCGGTGGGCCAACGGGGAGCGTCACGGTACAGCCCGGAACAGCGCCGGCTGCGCCACATGGGAATTTTCCCTGCGGATCGATGGCAGACTGGAACTGCCCGAGCACGCCATTGAGGAAGTTTTCAACGCTTGTACGGAAGTTCGTGGTGCTAAGGGATTCGACAGCTTCCTCGTAGGCCCCAAAACTCCGGTTATCGCGGATGTAGGTGTAGTTGCCGCCGAAGCGGAACGTGTGACGCCCGTGGGCGGAACTGAGATCCTGGTACGCCTGGACAAAGTTCTGTGGGCCCCCGAAGGGAATCGCATTGCCCGGCGTGAAGGGGGAATAGCCGGGCATGCCAATGAGGTTTCCCTCAATTTTGGGAGCCGAAACGGCGTTCATGTACAGCGTCGGGCCCACCGGATTGGAACCGAGCGGCTGAAGGAGATTCAGTCGGTTGAAAACAATCTTCGACTGGCTGGTCAGTTTGGGGCTGAAGGTGTGAATCAAAGAGAGTAAGAAACTATTGTTCGTGGTCGACTGCCCCGAATCGTATCCGGCATAGGGGCTATTGGTCACGGTGCCGGTGAACAGGTTGCCCTTTTCCAGCGCGTAGCGCCCATACAATTGAGTCTTTGCAGTGATGTTCCAATCCGCCCGACCCACCACGTAATACGTATTTTGGGGAGAACCGGCGCCGGAATCAGCGGGGACCGAGTATTGGCCCTGAGCAAACATTGGCGTTGTGCTGCCGACCGGGAAGTCTGTATCGCACGTGCTGGGCGCCGGCGGGCATGCGGTGATCCCAGCGGCCGCCAACTGGTCGCGAGTGTAGGTCTTCAGTGGTATGAAGTTCGACCGCAGTTTTCCGAACGCACTGAAGAACTGTTGGGTATCCGAATTTGCGGCGGCGATGAGTTGCGGCGCAGGAACATTGATGATGGCTGTCGCCGAGCTCCTGACGCGAAGCCATTCGGTACTCTGGAAGAAAAACAACTTATCCTTCTTGATGGGACCGCCGAGGGAATAACCAAACTGGTTCCGCGTAAAACCGGGCTTGGCAATTCCTCTGGCATTATTGTCGAAGGTGTTGGCCGCCAATGCCGAGTAACGGCCAAATTCATAGGCCGTGCCGTGGAAATCATTCGTACCAGATTTAGTGGTTACATTAACGACGCCTGCAGATGCGCGGCCATATTCCGCAGTGAAATTGTTCGTCAAAACGTTGATTTCCTGGACGGAATCCAGCGGGACAGTTTGGCCAACCGATGCGGTGAATTCGTCGTTGTTTGCAGCGCCGTCGAGCAGGATGTTCGTGCCAGCGGATCGCAAGCCATTGATGTTATATCCTGCGCCACGCATCGTGAGCCCTGCGTCGGCAGCGCTGGACACGTTGGCAGCTCCGCCGACGAGGTCATAAGGGTTCCGCGTCAGCAGGGGTAGATTCGTAATGTCATTCGAGGTAATCAACTGGCCGACGGTCTGGTTTTCGGTGTTGACCATCACCCCGGTCGCTGAGACCTCAACGGTCTCGCTCAACTTTCCGACTTGGAGTTTCAGATCCAGCGCAACCCTGCCGCCGGGCGGTAGGTCGACTTGTTGTTCGAGTTTGGCGAATCCTTGTGCCTCCGTCATGACGGAATACTTTGCGGGAAGCAGGTTGGTGACAATAAAGGTGCCGTGATCATCAGACGCCGTTTCACGCAACGCCCCGGTACCCACGTTTCGAATCGTGATTTTTGCGTTGGGAACCGCGTTGTTTTGCTGATCGAAAACCGTGCCGCTGATCTGGCCGGTTTCCGTCTGCGCCCAAGCCGTGCCCGCGAGGCCAGGCATTAGGAAGGCCAAGGTCAGCACAATCGTTTTCCTCATGTTGCGTAGTCCTCCTGGCTCTGGTTCGGTATTTTCGAGATTCACGGTGATGGAGATGGTACAAGCACAATTGATAGCGCTTAAGTCAGGAGGGTCGCGCCTGTCAGAATTGACAGTCAGGCGCTAAGAAAGAAGTTATAGGAAATTCAGATTCTATTTAGAATGCCTCACCGACGCCGACGCTCCACGTATGACTGTCCTTGCCTTGCGCGAAGTCAACTCGCAGATTTACATGATACTTGCTGCTTAGTTCAAACCGAACGCCACCGCCGCCGCTCGGCAGGAAGTTCTTGGTCCGAAACGGCTGATTGGCACCGGGTACTACTTCTCCCAAGCCGCCGAACCCTACCAGGCCGAACCTCTTGGGTAAGGCCAGCCGATATTCCAACTGCGTGCCAAACATGTAACGATCAAGATAGCGACCGGCAGTGTATCCGCGTAATTGGCTGTCAGTGCCGTAAATGCAGTTTCCGTAGAAGGGAGGCTCGCCCCCGGTGATGCAGGCGAACGAGCCGGATGCAAGCACCTGGTTCTGCGTCAAACCCCAGTACTTGTTGAAGGTAAATTTGTAACTCTCGAACGAGTATTTGCTTCCTAAGCCCTCCGAGAAGAAGTCCGCGGTGAAATCCAGAAAGGTTCCCTCAGTCGGATAAAAGCGGTTGGGGCGCGTGTCGCGAGCTACTCGGAAGCCCACGGCTGTCAAGGCCGTATCGAACCCGAGGTCCGGCGGCAATGGGACGGCCCCAAGATTGTTAGGTCTAACGGTGATGAGCGAGCTGCCCCAAAAAAATCTAGGCCCTAGAAACAATTTCCACCACGCGCGACGCAGGAACTCGCCGAAGACCAGTTGCCCCGTCTGTTTGAGAGGCAATTTTGGCTGCGAATCTCCGGAGCCGAGTCCGTACAAATTATAGTTCAGATTCCCTCGAGCGTAGACCGCGATCGTGCGATAGGTGTTGTGCTTAAAGTAAAGCTCGCCGCCCAGGGCCATCGCCCGGCTACCGTTATCGGTGACGAGGCCTGCGGCTGCAAGCAGAGAGGCGGGGGAAGTTTTGTCGGCGGTGCTGGTCGGGAAAATATAGGCGAATACCGGCACGACTCCCGATCCCACCGCTGGGCTCGAAATGGGAAGAGGTGCAATAACGAAAGCCCCGCCCTGGCGCCTCGTTTCGGCTGATTGTTTGTCCTTAGCCGATAGCCTTGGGCTAGCACTCTGAGCGTCGGTCGTCCGAGAAGGAGTAATCGGCTTGTCTCTGGGTTCGGCTACTTGCGCCGTTGTGGATCTGGCCGCGAGACTCCAAAACCATCCGCTGGCGAGGAGAAAGCAGAAGATCCGCCTGGATCCTTGCCGGTTCATGGGTGGACCGCTCATCGGGGACCTTCATAGGGTAGTACGACAGCACGGCCCGCCCTTTTCATTTGCTGGGCGGGCCGTGTGGCTAGGCACTGGTTGAGCCGAGGATCGACACTCTCGTACTTATACTCTAATTATTGCTCTCCACTGCGCGGCGCGGGGGCTTGGGCCGCTGCCAAAGAATTTGTGAATCTGCAGCCTTATGCGGATAGAACCGCTCGGATGCCGCGTTCGTGGGAAGGAGGAGAATATCCACCCGACGATTGTAGGCAAGCCAAGTCGCTTTGAAATTCTTTACGCGTGTTTCTGGAGGTTGATTGGGATTCCGAGCCTGCAAGTCAATAACGGTTGCTTTGTCAAGCTGGTTCTCCTTGCCGTGCGCCGATGTGTCGATCTTTTCCGCGGTGATGCCCTGGGAAACCAGGAAATCCTTGACACGCTGAGCGCGAAGGTTAGACAACGTTTGATTATGTTTGCCCGGGCCGCGCTCATCGGCATAGGCGCCCAGTGAGAGTTTCGCGTCGGGGTCGTACTCAAGATACTGTTTGAACCCGCTGGCCAGGGTTGTGAGGGTTTCCTGCTGACTGCGTACCAGTCCGAGTGATGGGTATTGCTTTGTGGGGTAGTCGGTTGGAAAGAAGACGCTGTGGAGCAGGACAGCAGGAACTGGCTCGATGGAACCCTTCAAGCGTACCGTCATCGTTTTACTGTCCGAGCCGCCACACACGTTTGTCGCGGTCAGTGTGTATTTGAATTCTTCGTCTACAGGTCCATTGGCTGTTTGAGTGGGGCTGAGGGTCACGGACTTCGTGCCGCTGCTGTCAACGGAGCCAAGCGCACCAAGGGAAGCTGCGTCGGCATTGGTTGACGACCAGTTCAGCGTAGTGTTCCCCTGTTGAATGACCTTGTCACCGATACGGCGGTAACTCACCTCCGTCGGTGAGGCGCTCAGGGATGACTGCACCGCGGTATTCACTTCGACCGTTGTGCTCGGTCTGGTTACTCCCCCCGGACCGGTAGCCGTAAGTTCGTACACGGTGGTTTGTCTTGGCGAAATCGTTCTTTCGCCGTTCGTCGGTACCGGGCTAAAGCCACTCATATCGGCCTCGGCCGTTTCGCTTGAGGTCCACGCCAACTGGGTATTCTGGTTGCAGTTGATCTTTGCTGGATTGGCCGAAACCGTTCCGCTAACCGGGGCGACGGCGATCGTGGCACTTGCGACTCCGGCCTTAAAGCGTTGTGCCCCACCGCTGAGCTCATGCGATCCACGCGGCCAGTCTTTGGCGGTTTGTTTTCCATTCGAGATATCCACAATCACCCGCTGATTGGCCCCGACCGTGACCACTCCCGACCACAGCTCCTTGCCGTATCTAGTAATCGTCACGTCATGCCTACCCGGCGGCACGACCAACTCTTGGTGCTTCATGATATCGTTGTTGAATTCGTCGACGTGCCCCACGAAGTACTGCGGTTTATTGCCGTTCATCAGAACCGCGGCATCGCCGGCACGTCTCATCCCTACTTCAATCTGGATGCGTCCCCGCGGACCAGGCACCTCTGCGCCGGCGCGCTCCAGTTTTATGTCCAGCGGCAGAGTATGTTCCGGATCGACCGAAACATCCTGCTCGGCGAATTTGTAGCCATAGTTGGCCACAACCAAATGGTGCGTTCCGATGCCTAGCTTGATGGTCCGATTGCCCGGACCAATCGCCTTGCCGTCGATGAATGTGTACGCTTGCTTGGGGGAAACAGTTATCTTCAGTTTCCCTGGCTTGCTGTTTTGTGCAAAGGCAGCTACGGTGAGTAGAAATGCTCCGCCCAGCATGCCGCAAAATGTTCTGAATACTCGATGCCTCATGAGATCCACCTCCTGCAACCGAACGATCAACTGTGAACTCAGACCATACAGACAAGCGTGCAACTGCGACACTGGCAAAACTGACAGTCCCGCATGAAACGACGTGCTCTCGGCCTGAATGCACCAGCCACGTGGAAGCGCCCGTCAGGCATTTTTCCTCGATCAGGGCGGGCATTTTCCGAGCGATGACACGAACTGCTTCGATTGCAGGGGCCGGCTCGAGATGGAATGATTGACATCGCCGGACGTGCCGTAAGAGGAGAGGCGCCTCGAGCCGAACCCCTGAGGTTTGGTTGACAAAGAATAGGTTTTGATGACACGCGTCGGACCTGTCAAAAGTACTAAAGGCGGGAGGAAGGTTCAGTTTGCAAGGGATGCAGCCTTTGTGAGTGCGGGCTCTCTCATGAGACTCAATCACCCACGCCTTAACCAAAAAAAGCGCGGAGACTGCGAATGGGCCCCGCTATGCTCCATCCGCAGCCTCCTACACGTGCTGAAAACAACGATTCACTGGGTCACAACTAGAACCGGAACACGATACCCGCGTTGTAGCGCAGGTTGCTTTGGTTGTTGTTGCCGCGGGTAAAGTCGTTGCCGAAACGGGTCAAGAGAAAATCAAGTTGCACGGGCCGAATGGCGATGGATTTGCTCAAGGGAATGTCTAATCCTCCGCCAAGGATGAAATCAAATGCATTATTGCTCGGGGTTAGCGTAGTGCTGCAGCTGGCCTGGCAAGCCTTGAAGAGATTGCTGTAGGTGTTCGAATGAGCTCCGCCAAACAGGGCTTCTACGAAAGGTTCAAAGTGCTCCGCGCGATGTTTTAGGACGGGGCCGACATTGTAGGTAAACATATCACCGCTCGACCTCACAGTGCACCCTGTTGGGCACGGGCTGCTGGCGGTTGCAGGGAAATTAAAGGTCTGGGTAGTGCTGCCATAGCCCTGGAAGTCTCCTGTGATTCCAAGCCAGTGATTAACGTACACTGTCACCCCGCCTCCACCACCGTTCATCGAAAAGCTGCTGACGATGTTACTGTTCTCGGGATTGAATCGAACGTAGGAATAGTTCCCTGAGACTTCTACTTTGGCATAATCCTGAGCAAAGGCTACTGTTCCAAACAGCAGAACGATTCCTACAACAATTACACTTCTCATCTTCATTTCGTTTCTCCTCGTCTTCAGATTTGCTCTCGGAACTCTTGCTTCCTCCTCGACGCTCGCCAACTTAGGCGGAATGCCGCTCGTCAGAAACTGTCAAAAATGACAGCCCTGACTAGCGAGCTGAAGTTGCAATCAATGAAGATGAACGAGCGAATAGGACGCAGGCCTGCTTTGACATGAGGCCTCCGTTTGGCACCCCAAAAGTCCCGTCATAGGGGTTCAGGGCACGAGAATCTTTGATTTGATTGCGAATTGAATGAGGTCAGCGGTGGTCTTGAGACTTAATTCTTCCATGACCTGATATTTGTGAAATGCTACGGTTCTTGGTGTCACTTTTAAGACTTCGGCGACTTCTTTCATGGACTTCCCCTCGGCCAGCAGTTGCACGACTTCCCTCTGGCGGGGAGTCAGACTTTTGGCGCGCGTTTTGGGTCGCGGCCCTTTAATGAACGCTTTCTGCACTCCACGTGCTATCTGCGGAGTAACGTACGATTTTCCTTTCAGTGCCAACTGGATTGCCTGCATCAATTCCGACGCAGCGGAACTCTTCAACAGATAACCCGATGCGCCGCTGCGAATCGCATCTACGGCCAAATCGGGATCCTCGTTCATCGTCAGGAAGATAAGTTTTACCGAGGGCATCAATTCCCTCAATCGCAATCCTGCTTCCAAGCCGTTCATGAGCGGCATGGCAATGTCCACTACAATCACGTCGGGTTTGAGCCTTGGAGCAGTTTCTACCAACGCTCGCCCGTCGGCCGCGGTACCCACTACTTGGTATTGCGGCTCCAGGAGTTTGCGAAATGCCTCAACAAGGATGGTGTGGTCATCGGCTAGCATGACTCGCGGAGGTGCCATAAATCCCTCACAGGCCCGCAATGTTAGCGGAGCAGGCGTGTCGTGCACACTGTTACTACTGACAGGCCACCATTTTCCTGGTCCATTTTTACCGATTGATTAAAACACATTGCATTTTGCGACGGCGCGAAGCGAACTCGGATCTGTCAATACTGACAGTCCCTACTTCGCCTGTGTTTCCTTACGATTGCCTGAACGATAAGGACATTCAAGTAGCTTTTGCTGCCTCAAGCGGATTGCTTTGGTGTGGAGACTCGAGAGGATCTGCCATTTATCGCGAAATGCTAGCGGGTAAGCGCAAAAGCGGGGAAGGCCCCGTGGACTATTCCGGGAGTGAACCATGAACTGGAAGGTCGGTCTGGCATTCCTTCTTGCCTCGGCAGCCCTCCTTGTGAGCCAGTCACGGCTTAGCGAGTATTTGTTAGAGGAGGCCTTTAGCTCCCTACTGGTCATTGCCGGCGTATTAATTCTCCTATGGCTCATTCTTGTCACGTTTGTCTTGTTTTGGCACGGAGCGTGTTTCGCATTGTTTTTGCTGAGGGCCATGGGTCGGTGGGTTACTGGCGCAAGGCACCACGCAGTTAGCTCTGAAAAAGCAATCAGCCATCTGCCCTTACGCCGCTGAACTCCAAAATAAAGGCCGGCTTTGTGGGAATGGAGTGATTATTGCTCCTTTCAGAAAGGGCGGCGTGAAACAGGTTATCTCACCGTTCCCGGTGCCGTTAGATCGCTCCGAGACGCCATGCGAACGTCGTTGTTCGCCAGGCTTTCTGTCGCGAACGCGCCACTACTGCGAATATGCAAATCTCGCTGCGGAAACGGAATTTCGATGCCGGCTTCTCGTAAGGCTTTAGCCACGGCGACGGTTACGTCGCTCTGGAGCTGAAACCACGCGTCCTGCCAAGCGGACCAGAAGCGCAGCTCAAAGTTCAGTGCGCTATCGCCAAACCCCATGAAGAACGCCGCAGGCGGGCGTTCGAGCAAGACTCCCGGATATGATTCCGCGACGCCTACCAGCAGTTTGATCACACGCTCCGGATCGTTGCCGTAAGCAACTCTAATGGGCACATCAACGCGCCGCCACTGCGACGACAGCGTCCAGTTGATAACTTGGTTTGAGAGCAGGTTGCTATTGGGCACGATCACTTCAGCACCCTGGAACGTTACGACGGTACTGGAACGAGCGCCGATCCGCCGAACAATGCCTACGAGTCCGCCTACATCCACTGTGTCTCCAACATGGATGGGACGCTCAAAAAGCAAGATCAAGCCGGACACAAAGTTGTTCACGATATTTTGTAGGCCGAAGCCCAGACCGACACCAAGGGCGCCGGTAAGAACCGTAAACTTATTCAGCTCGACACCCGCTGAAGATAGAGCGGCCAGCGCAACCAGCAGCAGGAGAATATAGTAGGTGACGGTTGACACGGCGTAGGGCACGCCGCGCTGCAGCCGCAATCTTGGAAGCACCAGGTTCTTCAGCAGGAAGGTCAGGGTATTCGCGAGGGCGTATCCGACCAGCAGTACAAGCACGACGCCAATCGTGTCCGCCAGTGTGAAATGAATCCGCCCAATGCCGATGTGGTGCCGAAGGAGATTCGAGGCGATGCCGATCACGCTGTCGTAAATGGCCAATAGTTGCGATATGGATCTCAACCACAGCAATGTAGCACCGAGAGCCAAGACCCGGATGCCCAACCGCTCTATGGCGTCGGCACGCCCGTCAAGCAGTGCTCGCACCCAAGGAGTGTAGAGCACAGCGCTCAAAATAAGCGCTAGAACGCGCACTCCGCAGTACAGAGCCGCTGCCACGAGGGGGCCGACAAAGACGATCAGTCCTAAAACCTGGGCCAGAGAAACAAATCCGATAATGTTGGCCCCGAAAGAAATCGCGAGCAATGCCAGGTAGGCTCGAATTCCAATGACGAAGATGCGATAGTTTCGACCTTGCATCGTCAAGGAGCGCACCCGCGAGGGACGCGCGAGCCACCCAAAAATGAGCAAAGCTGTGAGAACGATCAGGGCAAACAGTGCCCGCCTGGAAAACGGTGGAAGCTGAACCAGCAGGTGCAGGCCCTCCAGGGCGTAGAAGACCGATAGGACATAAAGAAGTGTGCGGAGCTTGGGTTCGGTTAGCGGCGCAAGTATTCGCAACATCGGGATCAACAGAAGCAGGTAAAACACAAAGGCGATGCCGATGGGTGCCGAAGCCAGATACTCTCCCGTTCCGATCAGAGTCACCAAAAGTGCCACCGAGAACGGGCGACCAAATACCTGTGAGGCTTCGGTTGGAACTTCAGGCTGGTCCGGGCGCGCAACATAATGCCTGAGTTTGAGAATGCCGAAAAACGCCAGAAGGTAAAAAATCGCGAGGCTAAGCAAGCCGAGCTTGTGTGCGCTTATAAACTCGCTCGCCGTTGTAAAGGACCGGTCAAAGGACCTTCGGAAAGAAGGTGTCAGGGCTTGTGAGTCGAGGCCTTCCCAGAGCGGGCGGCTGTCCAGTTCCAACAAGCGACTGCGTTCCCGCTCTCGGGCCTCGCGAACTCGCAGCAATACGTCCGAAATTTGCTGGTCCTGCTGGGAGACCTGATTCTGAAGAGTAAGCACGATATTTAACTGCTCTTGTAGTTGCGATTTTAGGACCTGTATCTTGTCCAATTGCTGCTTGATCCGTTCGACAAGCGCTTCTATTCCCGGGGATTCGTGAACTTGAATCCAGGTAGCCACCCACTCCGGTTGTTGGGCCTCCAGTGTTTGCATCTGCTCTGCCAGCTTTGCTGCACGAGAGGTCAAGAGCCGGCGTGCGGCCCCGAATTCAAGACCCTGGGAGCGCCAGAACCGTTGTTCGTCCTCCAGTTCCATCGGTGTGGGGGTACCGGCCAAAAGATCCCTCGTTTGCGTTACCCGTCGATGGATCTCTGCTGCTTGTACTTCCGCAGTTCGTTCTGACTTCAGCAGTTCATGTTTCGATATCAATTGACTGCTGATTTCTCTCAGTAGGTGGTCTAACTCCTCGGCGCGGTCAGCGATCTGTGGCAAAGGAATCGCTTGGTCCACCGGCTTAGCTGGAGTCACTCCCGGAACTTCACTCTCCGGTAGCTGCTTAATGCCGCCCGTGTGGGTAGGTTGTGGGGACGGCTGCTGGGCCTGAATGCTGCGAATGAACGGTAGGAGTAAGATGGACACCAGCGCGACGGCACCGAGGTACGGTCGAAGCCTGTCAAAAATCTTCCAAATCAAAGCTCTTAAGGCTTTGCGATGAGAAGACCCTCGTTGGGTCAAGCTGTAAACCCTCTTCGTGAATCTTGATCGGCTCGGCGCTCTCGCTCGAAAGCTATGCCCTGGGGTTTGTGCCGCATACTGTCAGAAATGACAGAGGAATTGTCAGACTGGCGATGGACGGAAGGCCTTTGGGTTACCGAAAACCGGGGGCCATACCTCAAGCGAGTAACGAGTCCTTGAACGGCCCAGGTCAGGAGCAAGTGGCTTGATAGATGGTCTAGGAGAGAAAACCAGCTCGTCTTCGCTTTAACCGCTATTGGATACTTGTTTTCCGCTGCTGGTTGATCCCTCCGATCCTCAATTTTTCTTCTTGCCCTGTCAATTTTAACAGTTAATCAAACCTAAGGCTTCGTGCGAATGTGGAGCCGCCCGGAGTTCAATCCCTTGCAGTTTCAAACAAAAAATGCCAGGCGTCCAGCAGACTCCAGGTGGCTGTCCTGAACGATCCTCAAAACGGGGAAGAGCTGGAGAGGTGTAACAACATGAAATCAGCGAGGAAATTTGCGGTCGTAGTTTTGTTGGCCGTGCCGGCGCTTGCCGTATCTGTCGCACGCACGCAGGAAGAGAGCTTTGATGCGCACGAACAGAATTTTCGCGCGTATGTCACCCTGCTGAGGTCCGATGTTAAGGCCGAGAGAAAAGACATCATTAACGCCATTATGCAGTTCAGCGATACGGACGCTAGGAAGTTCTGGCCCATTTTTCAGCAATACGATGCTGAGCTGACTACGATCGGAGACGGTCGCATGCAGCTGATCGTAGATTATGCGCGGAACTACGAGAACTTGACCAATGAACAGGCCGATGCGCTCATGACCAAGGCGTTTGAGCTCGAGGCGCAACGGGCTGCGTTGAAGAAGAAGTATTTCGACAAGATGAAGACCGCGCTCTCTGCAACACAGGCTGCCAAGTTCTTTCTCGTCGAAAACCAGATCCAGCACATCGTTGACCTGCAAATCTCCGCTGCGCTGCCGGTGGTGCAAACGGCGTCTAATTGACGCCCGCCCGATGATACGGAAAGGAGAAAGAGATGCGAAATTCGGTAAAGCTTCGACGGGGAATGCTCGTGCCAGCGTTTCTCGCATGCGCCGCGATGACCTTGGTTTTGCAGGCTGGCGCCCAGCAAAGAATGGTGACGGTGCCGGCTGGGACCTCGCTCCTCGTCAGGATGATCGATACGGTGGACTCGAGCAAGAACCCTGTTGGCTCGCGCTTCACGGCGAGCCTCGAGACCAATCTTGAGGTCGGCGGTGTGGTGGTCGCCCCCGCGGGAACCAGGGTCTATGGGCGGCTTGCTGAATCCAAGGAAGCCGGGCGCATGGCAGGCAAATCGGAACTGCAATTGGAACTGACGGAAATCGTTCTTAATGGAACGGCCTACCCCGTTTTGAGCAACGACTACCAAGTCAAGGGCAAAAGCAGCGGCGGACGATCCGCCAAGAGGATTCTTGGAGGAGCTGGCTTGGGTGCGGCGATCGGCGCCATTGCTGGAAATGCGGGCATGGGCGCAGCAATAGGTGCCGTGGCGGGAACTACGGCAGCGGTGGCACAGAAGGGCCAGAAAGTAAGCGTTCCGAGCGAGACGTTGCTTGAATTTCGCCTGCAGCAGCCCGCGTCGTTGCCGGCCCGCCAATGAGCCAGCACTACGGAAAGCTGATGCCAGTGAGGAGAAAAAGTGAAGAAAGCAAACCAGCGGGATGGGGTTGCGGAGCAGCTCCTGGTCGAGCAGGCGCGAAGCGGCAGTTCAGACGCATTCGCCGAGCTGGTAAGTATACACTCTGCCCAGCTCTACAGCATATCTCTGAAAATCTTACAGAATCATGCGGATGCTGAAGACAACGTCCAAAACGCTCTTTGGAAGGCGTATGAGAGCATCAACCGGTTTGAGGGTCGTTCGCGTTTTTCAACCTGGCTCATTCGCATCGCGATCAACGAAGCTTTGATGAGGATGCGCGGATTCCACCCTGTTCACCTCGCCCTTGATGCGTTGACGTCCGAAAACGAGAAGGGCCTTGTCTTCAATATCAGTGATGACCGCCCCGATCCGGAGCGGCAATATCTAGCCAAGGAGCTGACGGCAAGAGCATTTCTGGGATTGACGCCGTCCTTGATCGACATGTTCATTCGAAACAAGGTCGGGGGGTGGAGTCATCGCGAGTTGGCCAGCGAAATAGGAATTACCATGTCGGCCCTGAAATCTCGAATGTTCGAGGCGCGCGGCCGCATGCGCGAACACCTTCGGGCCGTTTGCTGAACTAGGTTGCAGCGGTTTTCCGGTGCCTCGGTGGACCGCCAGTATTTATCGCATCAGGCCTTCTAGGGAGAATGTTGATCTTGAAAAAGCTTCGAAGGTGCGGTTTAGCACTTCTGTTGGTTGGCCTGTTTGCTCACTCTTCCCACGCGCAGAAAGTCACGACGGAGTGGGCGAAAGGTTTCGACTTCCGAGAGCTCAAACACTTTGCCTGGAGAAAAAATAACCTGGTTACCATACGGAACCCGGAAGATAGCAAACTTCTCGATCAGAAGATTATGCGCGTGGTGACTCAGGAATTGGCTTCCAAAGGCATCGTCGAGGATTCGAGCAACCCGGATTTCTATCTTTTCTACCATGCCGGGCCGGGGGATGAGGGGCTCCAGGTAGCCGCTGCACCTCCTGAGGGTCTCGACAGCATCCAGCCACCGGATCTGAGTTCCACGGGCAGTAATACGTGGAATGTTGGTGCGGGATCAAGTGTCGGGCTGGCGCCGAACGTATGGTATTCCCTGCAAGGGAAGTTCGTCTTTTACGCGGTCGATTGCAAATCCAAAGTGGTGATCTGGCAGGGCACGGCCACGAAGAAATGGTACGACCCACAAAAGGCGCGCAAGAACGAGGACAAGGAAATCAGTCAGATTGTCAATAAATCCTTTAAGAATTTTCCTCCAAAATCCAAAAAGTAGGAATGCCAGGCCTTGCGGTTAGGCAGCGGCTAACTCATCGAAAATGACCTAAGAGCCGGATGCTACCTTGGCCTTCTTGAGTGCCTGCAGCTCGCTTGTGGGAATAATTAGTTCCGCGAAGCCGCAGTCCAAGCAAACCAATAGGCTCTGGCAAATGTAGGTGGGAGATACCTTCAATCCCTTTAGGTCCGGCAAGCTGGCTGTCAACTCTCCCTCGAACTTCTGCGTGTTTTCGGATCTGCAAACCTTACATGCCATTTTCACCCTACACCCTTGCCACACAGGAGTGGCTTCGAACGCGGTTTGACGCTGGGATTTGAATTCTAACACATTGCCCGGGTTCATTTATTTATCGACGTTTGTCGCAACGGTTCGGTCACCGACACGCCGAAATGGCTCAATCCGTCCCGCTCCGGCGATTCTCTACCTTCTGGCACTGTTGACAGTATGCATGCAATCACCTCTCAGCTACTCTGATGGCTAGGCTCGGCGTGTTCGTGCAATGGAGATGACCTGTACCCTTTGCGCCGGAGACAAACAGTGCGCGCGATGACTGGCACGATTTCACTCTGGGCGCGCATTCATCGGGCGGGCCAACTAATGAAGGCGAGAATTCTCCTGGCGGACGATCATCCACGCTTTCCGGAGATGGAAAAGCGTCTCCTTGAGCCGGAGTTCGAAGTTGTCGGCAAGGTGAGCAACGGCCAAGCATTGTTTGAGGAGGCCATGCGATTGAAGCCAGACGTCATCGTCACCGACATCTCCATGCCCGTTCTTAATGGTATCGATGCTGTTGATCGGCTGATGGGATCAGGGTGTGAGTCACGGTTCGTTTTTTTGACGGTTCACACCGACGCCGATTTCGTGCGCCGTTGCCTTTCGACAGGAGCTTTCGGTTACGTAGCGAAATCTAGAATTGCAAGTGAACTTGTCCTGGCCATTCGAGAGGCCTTGGCTGGCAACATCTTCATTTCCCAGCGCTTGCCCCATCCCAAAGAAACATAATCTCGAGGTTTGGGCCGGCTGCCCTGTTAGAACTGACAGTTCTGCGGTTTGTCCGCGCGATGCTATTCGGGTCGCGCGTGATTCGAGGTGTTCAAATGAAGAATTACAGATTTGCAAGCGCTGTCATTACGGGATGCTGCGCGTTGGCATGGGGGGGCAGGGTCGTATACTCGCAGGGAGGCACGGTCCAAGTCCACATGGTGATCACCGACCAAGCACTCAATGATAGCAATGAGATTCCGGTGCTCCGGGCCGAAGACATTCAAGTGAAACAGGGTAAGAACGTGCTGAAAGTGGAGCAATTAATCCCGGCCCGTGACGACAACGCCGCACTGCAACTCTTTGTGCTGATCGACGATACTTGCGATTCGTCCATTGGAAACAACCTCAATGACCTTCGAGATTTCATCAATGCTCAGCCGCAATCCACAATGGAGGGTGTCGCTTACATGTCCAACGCGACGGTCCAGATCGCCCAGAATCTCACCGTCGATCATGCTGCCGCAGCCAAAGCGGTTCGCCTTCCGCGGGGGAACGTGTCAGGCATGGATAGCCCCTATCTATCCTTGATCAGTTTGGTGAAGGGCTGGCCTCAACAGAAAGTACGGCGCCAGGTTTTGATGGTGTCGGACGGAATAGATCGGCTGCGCGGGGAAAGCACGTCGCCCAGCCTATTTCCGACACCTGGTCGTCCTGGCCGAACCTCCGCGCCTGCTCCTAGGACCATGCCCACGATTAGCTCGGACGCCGATACCGCGAGCAACGCGAGCCAGCGATATGGCGTCATGGTGCACTCCATTTACTCCCCCGGCGTCGGGCGGCTTAGCCGGAACGCCTGGGAAGCCCAGCTCGGCCAATCCGGCGTGGCCAAGATTGCAGATGAGACCGGGGGAGAGTATTTCGCGCTCGGCACACAAAGCCCGGTCAGCTTCAAGCCCTACCTCGATCGCTTACAAAGGATCTTCAACAACCAATACTTCCTGGTCTTTCAGGCAGTGCCCCGAAAGAAGGAGGGGCTGCAAAGAGTCACCATCTCAACGCAGGCAGCGAACGCCGACATCGCGTCGGCGAATAACGTTTGGGTTCCCGCCGGTGGGTAACGGCTGCGTCTTCCCCGCACAGGAAAAAAGCCGCAACCGGGCAGTTGCAGGCCTATGGCAGAGGGAGTGAAGCGATGCTTATGGTCAAGTGTTTTTGTGGGTTTTCCCCTTGAGGATGCCGGCATCGCAACTTGTTGTCGCAGCAAAGAACTTGAAGTCTCGACTTCTCGACGGAATATCTCCGCCTGGGCTCAAGGTCATTCTGGCGGCAGGCAAGCACCGGCACTGCGTTTCCAATTCCGTCGTCGTAAACCAAGGAGATCCGGCGGATCACTTATTCCTTTTGACCGAAGGGCGTGCTAGGTTCTTTTTCAACACACCGGATGGCAAAAAGGTCAATCTTCTTTGGCTCACCCCCGGAGAAATATTCGGCGAGTCGGCTCTTT
>WNGJ01002344.1_pt1 | contig 19067 bp, 16 predicted proteins | sample 5400611 | NCBI WGS metagenome assembly WNGJ01 (sample SAMN13153375, study PRJNA577476) | soil metagenome | isolation source: 40 cm soil or saprolite under Garry oak tree replicate 1 | place: USA:California | collected 2016-06-15 | reverse complement strand
TGTGACGGGAGGCGGCGCGCGCGAGCATCCAGCGTCGCTTCTCCAGGATCGCATCGACTCGCTGGTTCAGTTCCCGCGCGGCCCGTTCCACCGTGATCTGCCCGGTTGCAGCGAGCTCGCCGACCAGCCGCAATTCATCTTCGATGTGCTCCCATTCCGGCACCTTCGGCGCCGGCTTGGCCAGTTCCAGCTGTTGGCGGAAGGCCCGTGCATACGGATCGGCGGCCAGCGCCGGCAGGTTCCAGGCCGAGCGGCGCGGCGGCAGGTCGCCGGTCAGGGCACGGAATCGCTCCTGCACCTCGGGCCGGGACAGATACTCGATCAGCTGCCACGCCTGCTCCTTGCGATGCGACGCGGCGAAGATCACCAGGCTGGAGCCGCCGGCGATCGACGCGCCCGGACCGTCCGGACCCGGCAGAGGCGCGGTCATCCAGTCGTGACTGCGCTCGGGCGGAAGGCGGCGCCGGAACTCGGCGATGTTCCAGGGACCGGAGATGTAGTACGCGAAATAGCCGCGCCCGAACTCGTCCCAGACGTTGGAGATCTGAGCCTCGGACACCACCGGCGCCCAGCCGCGGTCGAACATCTCCACATAGAAGCCCAGCGCCTTCCGGAAGCCGGGGCTGTCGAAATTTCCGCGACCGCCGCCCTCGCGCAGCAGCGGCTCTCGCTGCTGCAGGGCCAGCGCCGTCAGCGGCTCGAACTCGTTCAGCGGCAGCAGGATCGAGAAACGCTGCGCGCCAGCCTGCTCCTTGAGCGCGGCCAGCGTGCGCCGCCATTCCCTCCAGTTTTCCGGCGGCGCATCGAATCCGGCCTTCTTCAGCAGATCCGTGCGATAAAACAGCAGCCGCGTATCGACGTACCAGGGCACGCCATACAGCACGCCGTCGATCAGGTTGGTGTTCCAGATGCCGTCGAAATAGTCGGACGGCAGCACCGCCGCGGACTGCTGCACGCGCGGCCCCAGCGGCTCGAGCACGTGCAGCTCGGCCAGCTCGGGAATCCAGGTGTTTCCGAGTTGCGCCACATCCGGCGTCGCGCCTCCGACGAAAGCCGTCAGCAGCTTCGCGTGCGCGCCCGTCCAGGGCAGCTGGTGCAGCGACACGTGCACGCCCGGGTGGGTCCGCTCGAACTCGGGCAGCAGCCCGGCCACGGCCTCGCTCTCCCGGCCCATCGCCCAGAACGTCAGCTCGTTCTGAGGGCGCGAGCAGGCGCACAGCATCAGGGCAAGCGCCGTCGCCAGCAAACGCACACGGACCGTCATGCCACAGCCTACCCTGAGCCCAGCCATCCCCCGGTGAACCCGGCCCGCCGCAGCCCGCGGACCAGATACGGATTGTTGCGCATAACGTTCCACACCAGGCCGTCACGATAGTTCGCGATCATCGCCACGATCGGACCCTGATCGATGCCCAGGTAATCGTTGTCGACCCAGCCGAGGCCGGGGACAACCCGGCCATAGGCGAGCTTGCCCGGGTACTCGAAGCTCGGATTGAAGGCGTCCAGCAGGCCGTAGCGCGAGTAGATCAGCGCGCTGTGGCGGCGGACCATCTCCTGCAACGAGGGCAGCACGATCTCCGGGGCGAACGGGAGCGACGAAACCATCGCCGTGGGCGCGATTGTGCCGTCGTCGAAGGTGCGAAGCAGCCCGGTGCCCCGGGCCGCGTAGCCCCGGAACCGGCGCGAGGAGCCCGCGTAGTCCCGCGACCCTTCGTACGGTCCGTCACAGGCGGTCAGGCCCCAGACCCGATCGTCGTAGCCTTTCCAGCCACCGGGGTTCGCGATCGCGTAGGCCTGCTGCGCATAGGTCGCGCGCCGGCTGTTCTCGAAATAGTCGATCCCGCGCCCCCGCATGTACGGGTCCGCGATGCCGCGGAAGTCGGTCCACACATGCGAGTACTGGTGTCCGAACAGCGGCGGAAACCCCAGGTGCTCGTAGCCCCGGTACGCGCCCCAGGACTTGTCGTAGGTCGAGCACCAGGCCGGCCAGGCCGATGCATCGACCGCGTGCACCGGCGCGCCCAGCGCCAGCAGGTAGACGATCATCGCTTCGTCGTAGCCGCGCCAGTCGAGCCTGATGAATCCGTCTGCCGGCATCCAGCCCAGCGCGACCAGCGGCGGGCGCGGCTGTGCCCAGGTCCAGTCCACGCGGGCGTAAATGGCGTCGACCAGCTGCCGGATCCGCGCTTCGTCGTCGTTGGCCTGATCGAACCAGCTCTGGCAGAACAGCATTCCGGCCAGCAGCAGCGCGGTGTCCACCGTCGACAGCTCGCAGTGCCGGAACCGCAGGCCGCTGTTCATGTCGAGGAAGTGATAGAAGAAACCCTGGTATCCGGCGACGCCCGAGAAATTCGGACCTTGCGGCGCCTCGGAGAAAAAACGCAACGTCGCCAGCACCCGATCGCGCGCCTGCGCCCGCGTGATCCAGCCGCGCTCGACTCCGATCGGATAGGCGGTCAGCGCGAAGCCGACCGCCGCGATGCTGGCCGGCGACGGCGTCGGGTAGCGATCCGGCACCAGGCCATTGGCGGGATTGGCGGTCTGCCAGAAAAAATCGAACGTGCGCCGATGCACATCGTCAAGCAGCGGCTCGCCGGGTGCGACCGGCGCAGGCGGAGGCGGCGGGGGCCCGGGCGACGTGCCGGCGCAACCGCAGGCGAGCGCACCGGCCAGGGCAAGCAGCCGGCGGCGCCCGGAATGGACGCGGCCGGGGTCGGCGATGCTGGTGGAGTCAGGCAAGGCAGAGCAGTACGGCCATCCGCTCAAAAGTCGTAGCGCAGGCCGAATTTGTAGGTCCGCATCGGGCCGACAATCTTGCTCGGCTGGCCGACGTTCGCGTTGTCGCCGCCATAACGGTTTACGGGATTAGTGGTCGGCCCACCGGCAAAACCATCGTAGCCGCCGTAATTGGCGATGCCGAAAATATTCAGGATATCGAGCCGTACGGTAAGCCCGCCGAACCCGACTCCGAAGCGCTTGGACAGGCTGATGTCCGTCTGATCGAAGTGACCTCCGTCGCCTTTCAGGTAGATGCAATGGCTGAAGTCGAGGTGGCAGTCGGTGATCTGGTACGGCAGCCCGGACCCATACGTCCATTTGCCTGCCACCACGATGCCCAGCGGCAGCAGCCGGTCGGTGATGCCGGTCGCGACGATCCGGTGGCGCTCGACGTCGACCGACGGATACCAGCCGACGCCGGGCTTGCCGTATGTCCAGTTGAAGATGTCGTTGCTCCACTGACGGTTCGTCGTAAACGCGTCCGAGTAGGTGTAGGCGACCGTTGCGCCCCAGCCCGACGAGGGCGTGTACGGCTTGTCGGCCTTGAAATACAGCGTCTGCGTCTTGGCCTCGCTGATGAAGTCGCCCAGCACCAGGGTTCCGTACCCGACCGGGCCGCTGAACAGCGGATCGATGATGCTCTTGGTGTCCCAGCCTCCGTGTGGGTCGCGATCGCCGCCGAACCAGTTGAACTGGTGGTGGCTGTACGAGTAGGTATAGGCGAACTCGGTGTTCCATGTGCCAACGCCCTGGCGCACGCCAACGCCGTACTGATCCGTGTATGGCGCCTTGAAATCGTTCTTGAGCAGCCAGATCTCGCCCTTCCCCGGCGTCTGGTTCTTCTGCTTCTCGTCGAGCGCGTTGGTGGCAACCTTGCGGTCGTAGGCGCGGCCGTAGCCGCCAAAAAACACTGTCTGCTTGTCGCCCCATAGATCGTACGAGAAGCCCACGCGCGGCTGGATCGCGCCGGTAAACGGCTTGCGGCTCGACCCGTTGCTGATGTAGTCGCGGATATGGATGCCACCGAGCGCCAGCGACTGCTCATAGGTCTGACCCGGCGCCGGCGCAATGTTGTAGCGCGTGGAGTCGGGACCGAGCAGTGCGTTCACGCGGTCGGCCGGCGTCACGTAGTCGTTGTCCAGCATGTTGGTTTCGTAGTCCCAGCGCACGCCCAGGTTCAGCTGCAGCTTGTGGGTCACATCCCAGTCGTCCTGGAAGTACAGGCCGAGCATCGTATCCTTGAAGCTGGCATCGGTCGGTGCCGCCGCGTTGATGGTCCTGTCCGCCAAAGGATTGGCGGGACCGGTGGGAGGCATGGTGAGATTGCCCGTCACCGGATCGAGCAGCTCGACAAAGGTAGGGACGCTGAATGCCGTCCCCGACAGGTTGAACGTGATGAAGTCGACCTTGAAGCCGCCTTTGAACGCGTGGTCCGCGACGCCACCGAAGGTCAGGTCGTCCTGCAGGTAGAAGCCTTTCTGGATCCGGTCCTGCGCGTCGGGGGAGCCGCCCACATCGATCACTCCGAACATGTTGTTCTCGCTGGGCGTTGGAGGCGGAGAGATGTTGTATTTGATCAGCGGAGCGGTGCTGTTCGAATGCGGGTTCCACTCGGCGTCCTGGTAGCCGACGCGCGCCTCGTTCAGCCAATCGCCAAGCGTCCACTCGTGCTTCAGGTCGACGTGATTCTCGTTGTTCTTGCGGTCCTTCTGGTTGTCGGGGGCGCTTATATTAGGATCCTCCGGCACCAGGTCGTCTTCCCGGCGTATCTTCGCGCTCAGTTCGACTCGCTGGTTCTCCGCAACCTCGGCGTCGAACTTGGTGAACACCAGGTGCTCGGTGAATTTGTCGGTCGCCGTGCCTTGCAGCGCCCTGAGCGTGTGCGCCAAGCCCGCATCGGGGACCAGATAGGCGTGATCACCCAGCCCGACCTCGCGCGACGACCCGATATTCTTGCCTTCGTACGCCACGAAGTAGTGGATCCGATCCTGGATGATCGGGCCGCCCAGGCTAACGCCGAATTGCTCCTGATCGAAGCCCGGGCGTTTGATCCCGAGATTCCGGTTCTTCTCCTCGAACGGGCTGTAGGCGACGAAATCGTTCCCGGTGTAGTCGACGAACGCGTCGCCGTGCAGCTGGTTGGTCCCCGAGCGGGTCACCGCGGTAATCGCGACGCTCGAGACCTGGTCGAACTCGGCCTTGTAGTTCTGGCTGACGATCCGGTATTCACTCAGGGCCGACTGCGGAAACGGGTTGCCGCGCGAGCTGTCCTGGCCGACCAGGCCGCCCCGCAGCACGTAGTTCTTCTGACTGACGCCGTCGATGTAGACGTTGATGTTGTCCTGGTTCTGCGCGCCGCTTTGCAAGGTCACGTAACCGCTCCCCGGATCCTGGGTAACCCGCACGCCCGGCGCCAGGTCCGCGAACGACAGGAAATTGCGCGTCACCTGGGGAAGCAACTGCATCTGCGTCGGCGACACGCTGGTGGCGACCTCGGAGTCCTTCACGTCCGCGCGCTGAAACGATCCTACGATCTGGACCTGCTCGATCGGCACCGCCGGCAACACCAGGTCGATCGAGGCGGTCTCGCCGACGTCGACCGTAATGGTCTGCGGCTTCTGGCCGGCCTCGGTGCCGGTGCGGATCTGGTACGTTCCCGGCGGCAGCCCGCTTAGCACGTAGCTGCCGTCCGAATTTGACCTCGTCCGGTACACGAAGCCGCTCTCGGTGCTGGTCGCCGACACCTCCACGCCGGCGGCGCCCTGCCCTGCGGCCGTCTGCACCCAGCCACGCAGTGTCGCCGTGCTCAACTGCGCCTGCGCCGGCTGCCACATCGGCAGGCAGGCGCACGCGAATGCGGCGACTACGATTGTGATTCTCATCTGCCACTTCGAACGCGATTTCATCGTTTGCTCCTCCTCCATCAAAACGCTTCGTTTCGCGCAGGGACCTCTATCGGAGCTTCTGAGACACGACTGCAACCGCAGGCTCCTGCGCCCGGCCGCAGGAGCCGCGAACCACGAGCTCGGAGCGAAGCGTCTGGGGCTTTGCGCTCGCGAGATTGCGGTTTTCGACCGAAAGCGCCAGACGTTCCAACGCCAGCGAGCCCAGCTCGGCGATGCGCACGCGCACCGTCGTCAAGGGGGGATTCACGAAGCGCGCCAGCGGGATGTCGTCGAACCCCACCAGCGCGATGTCGCGCGGCACCTCGATCCCGGCCTCGCCCAGGCAGAACAGGCACCCGATCGCCATCGCGTCGTTGGCGGCGAAGATCGCATCCGGTCGCGGCTGCGTCGCGATGATCCGGTTGCCGACCCGCCAGCCGGACTCTTCATTGAATTCGCCCGGCAGCACCAGCGGATCGGATCCGGGCAGCAACTGGGCAAGCGCCTCGCGATAGCCGCGCAGGCGCTCCTGCGCTTCGAAATTGGGCTCCGGCCCGGAGATGAAGGCGATCGCCCGGTGGCCGCGCCCGGCCAGGTGGCGCACCATCGCATAGGCGCCGCCGTAGTTGTCGACCGTCAGGGAAGGGACCTCGACGCCGTCGGCCCGCGTGTTCATCAGCACGACCGGCAGAGCGCGCGGCAGGTTGTCGGCCAGCGCGCTGGCGTCAAGGTGCGGCGACATGATCAGCAGGCCGTCGACCCGACCGCTCATCGCCTTGATGGCCGCGGCCGCCTCCGCCCGGTCGCCGTGGGATCCCGACAGCAGCAGGTGCAGGCCGTGGCTGCGCGCCGCGGTGTCGATGCCGCGGATCAGTTCCGAGAAGAACTCACCGTGCAGGTCGGGCAGCAGCACGCCAATCGTCTGCGTGCGTCGCGTGATCAGGCTGCGCGCGGCTCCGCTCGGAACGAATCCGAGCTCGCGCGCAACCGTCTGTATGCGCGCGCGGGTCTGCGGCGAGACGTTGGAGTGTTCGTTCAGCGCGCGCGAGACGGTGGCGACGGATACGTTCGCGGCCCGTGCAACGTCCCGGATGGTCGCTGCCAACCTGTCTCCCGACGCGCGGAGCCTCCTTCATTCGAAAGGGCTCGCGTGCTTTTTTGTATGTAAACGTTTCCATAAAAATGTATCAGCGGCGCAATGCCAATGAAATGTGCGCTGCCGCAAAACGGGGGCATTTGTTGCGCACAGGCCACGCTGAGAAGGGCAGCTTCCGAACCGAAGCGGCCGTCGAAACGCCTGCCGATCGCTCTTAGACGACCGGGCCGATCCGGCGTCCCTCGGATTCCGACGAGAAAAAGTGCAGGTGGTCCAGCGCCAGCCGAAGCTGCAGCAGGGCACCGGGTTCCGGCAGCGGCCGGGGAGCGACCCGGGCGATCAGCTGGTAGGGGCCGCAGCGAAAAACCAGGTGAAGTTCGGAGCCCGTCGGCTCTATAGCCTCCAGTGTGGCGGTCAGCCTCGGGCCCACCGGCGCGGCCGTGTCGGCCGTGTCGGGCAGAACGACGTGGACATGCTCCGGGCGCACTCCGAGCACCACGTCGCGGCCGCTTGCGCCGGCCGGTCGCGCCAGGGCTCGCGCCGCGCCATCCAGTTGCAGGATCTGCGCTCCGACAGCCAGGTTTGCGCCGTCGTCGGCGAGGCGTCCCGGCAGGAAATTCATCGCGGGGCTTCCGAGGAATCCGGCCACGAACCGGTTGGCCGGCTGCTGGTACAGGCGCAGCGGCGTGTCGATCTGCTGAATCCGCCCCCGATCGAACACCACGATGCGCTGGCCCAGCGTCATCGCCTCGACCTGATCGTGCGTCACATAGATCATCGTGGCGCCCAGCTGCCGGTGCAGCCGCGCCAACTCGATCCGCATCGACTGGCGCAGCCGCGCGTCCAGGTTGGACAGCGGCTCGTCCAGCAGGAACACGGCCGGTTCGCGCACCAGCGCCCGTGCCAGCGCAACGCGCTGGCGCTGGCCACCGGACAGCGCGCGCGGCAGCCGGTCGAGCATGGAATCGAGTTCCAGCGTGCGGGTCGTGGCCAGCACGCGCCGCTCGATCGCGGCGGCCGGCACTTTGCGCACTTTCAGCCCGAACGCGATGTTCTGCGCAACGGTCAGGTGCGGGAACAGCGCATAGCTCTGGAACACCATCGCGATGTTGCGGTCCTTGGGTGCAACCTCATTCACCTCGCGCCCGTCGATCGACACGGCGCCCTTGGTGATCGATTCCAGGCCGGCGATCATCCGCAACAGCGTCGACTTTCCGCACCCCGACGGCCCAACCAGGACCATCAGCTCGCGGTCCGCCACCTCGAAGCTGGCGTCGTCCACGGCAACATGGCCGCCTTCATAGACCTTGCAGACGCGATCAAGCCGGACGCTTGCCACCACTTTCTCCGCGCAACCCATCCGGCGGGAGCCGCCGACCGGCGTACGTTTACATCAGGTGCGCCGCTCCGTGTGGATCACCGAGGCCGGTGCCCTTATGGTAACGTTTACATCAAACGGCCGGAACGAGACGAATGAAGTCCTCAAAAGCGCCGCAACAGGGCAGGTTCCCCGACGGATTCCTGTGGGGAGCGGCCACGTCCGCCTACCAGGTCGAAGGCTCACCGCTGGCCGATGGGGCCGGGCCCAGCATCTGGCATCGCTTCGTCCGCACGCCGGGTCTGGTGCGCAACGGCGACACCGGCGACGTCGCATGCGATCACTACCGGCGATTCAAGTCGGACGTCGCGCTGATGAAGCGCCTCGGACTGACCGCCTACCGGTTCAGCATCTCCTGGAGCCGGGTACTGCCCGCGGGCGTAGGGCGAGTCAACCCGGCGGGGCTGGACTTTTACGAGCGACTGGTCGACGAGTTGCTGCGTGCCGGCATCGAACCGATGGTCACGCTGTATCACTGGGACTTACCGGCGGCGCTCGACGACCGGGGCGGCTGGCTCAACCCGGACGCGGCGGACTGGTTCGTCGAGTACGCTCAAACGCTGTACCGCCGCCTCGATGACCGGGTCAGGCTGTGGGCGACGCTGAACGAGCCGTGGGTCGTCACCGACGGCGGCTACCTGCATGGCGCGCTGGCGCCCGGGCATCGCAATTTCTTCGAGACGCCGATCGCCTCGCACAACCTGCTGCGCGCGCACGGGGCGGCGGTCCGTGAGTACCGCGCCGGCGGCCGCCATCAAGTGGGCATCGTGGTGAACATCGAGCCGAAGTATCCGGCCTCGGATGCCCCGGAAGACATCGCCGCGACCCGCCGCGCGCACGCCTACATGAACGAGCAATACCTGGATCCGGTTTTCCTGGGCCGCTATCCCGAGGAGATGCAGCAGATCTTCGGCGAGGCCTGGCCGGCGTGGCCAGCCTCGGATTTCGAGCTGATCAGGCAGCCGATCGACTTCGTCGGCGTCAACTACTACACGCGAAGCGTCACGCGCTTTGATCCGGACGCCTGGCCGCTCCGGGCGTCGCGGGTCCGGCAGAACGGCGCCGTTTACACCGAAACCGACTGGGAGGTGTACCCGCAGGGGCTGACCGACACGCTGACCTGGGTGCGCGACCGTTATGGGCCGATCCCGCAATACGTCACCGAGAACGGCGCCTCGTTCGCCGACCCTGCGACCGCCGGCGCCGAGCCGCTCGATGATCCGGACCGCGCCCAATACTTTCACGAGCATCTGAGGGCGACCTACGCGGCCATCGAGCAGGGCGTCGACGTGCGCGCCTACTTTGCGTGGTCGCTGTTCGACAACCTGGAATGGTCGCTCGGGTTCTCGAAGCGCTTCGGCATCGTGCATGTCGATTTCAAGACCCTGAAGCGCACGCTGAAGTCGAGCGGCCTTTCCTACTCAAAAGTGATCCAGTCGCACGGGGCGGCGCTGAACGAGCCGGCCTGACCAGCGGTCTCAGGCTGCGTTACGCGCCAAAGCAAAGCCGCGTCGAACGCAAGCGCATCGACGGTCCAGGCGATGGGCGCGTTCGCGGTCATCTTTGATGCATCAACTCGAAACATGGCGAAAGGCCGAGATCGCCTTCAAGAAGCACGGCGGCATGCTGCGCACATTCCGTGCGCTCGACCTGGGAATCCATCCCCGCGTGCTCTATGGACTCCGGGACGCTGGGCGGCTGCAGCAGGTCAGCCGCGGCCTCTACCGACTAGCGGAGCTGCCTGAACTCGGTAACCCGGATCTTGCCACCGTGGCAAGCCGGGTACCGCAGGGTGTGATCTGCCTGATTTCGTCTCTGGCGTTTCATGAGATCACGACCCAGATCCCGCACCAGGTCGACGTAGCCGTTCCGCGCGGCACGAAGCAACCTCGCCTGGACTTCCCTCCGATTCGGGTCTTCCGTTTTTCATCGCCCATGCACAGGGCGGGTGTCGAGGTCCACCGCGTGGACGGTGTCCAGGTGCGCGTCTACAACGCAGCCAAGACGGTCGCCGACTGCTTTCGTTTTCGCAATCGTATCGGCATCGACGTCGCGATCGAGGCGCTTCGGCTATTTCATTCCCGCAAGAAGGCCCCAATCCGAGAGCTGCTGGAATATGCGCGCCTTTGCCGCGTCGAGCGGGTCATGCAACCGTACATCGAGGCCCTGCTGTGACGCAGCGCCCGCCGGTGAATGTCGCGCAGTCAGTGCACCAGAAGCTGCTCACGCGCGCCAAGGTTGATGACGACGGTATGCGCTACGACCCTGGCAGCCTAACGACGGAGGCGATCACGCTCGAAGCCGACTATCGGGGCTGGCGGATCCGGTTCAGAGCATCTCTCGGCAATGCGCGTGTCGCGATGCAGGTGGATCTCGGAACCTTCGAACGCCGCAAGACGAAACTGCCAGCGTCCGCGCCGACGGCGTTCACGCCCGAGTTCTTCGAGGATAGGACCAAGCAGATCCAATGGCGGGCGTTCCTGAGCAAGGGACTGGCCACGAGGGAGGAGGTGCCGCTCGCTCAGGTAACGAACGTGATATGGGGGTTTCTCATGCCTCCGACCGAGGCTATCGCGTCGCTTTCAATACGCGGTGGCCGCAAGGAGGACCTTGGCTCTCACTTTGAATTCTCGGCGACACAGACACTCGCGACCCGCGTTTACCTACGGAGTTTCTCGAGCGCGGACACGGCCTCGGCCAACCCCTGGTCGGCGGCCTTGCGATACCAGATGGCCGCCTGCCGGTCGTCCCGGGTCACTCCCCGGCCCTGCTCGTACATCAGGCCCAGGTGAAACTGCGCGTTGGCGTGACCGTTGTCCGCCGCCCTGCGATACCACATGACGGCTTGCAGGTCGTTCTTGTCGACACCGCGGCCGCTCCGGTACATGAAGGCCAGGTTGTCCTGCGCGAGCGACAGGCCCTGCTCTGCAGCCTTTCGGTACCACTGCACCGCCGCCCGTTCATCCTTGGCGACGCCCTGGCCTTCTTCAAACATCCATCCCAGGTCATTCTGTGCGCGAGCCTCTCCCTGCTCGGCGGCCTGCAGATACCATCGCACGGCTTCACGGTCGTCCTTGGCGACGCCCTGGCCGGTGTGGTACATCGTCCCGAGGTAGAACTGCGCCTCGGCGTGGCGCTGCTCGGCCGCCTTGCGAAACCACATGACGGCTTCCCGATCGTCCTTGTTCACACCCCGCCCGTCGAAATGCATCTGCCCTAGTTGGGTCTGCGCGTCGGCGTCGCCCTGCTCGGCGGCCTTGCGATACCAATCCACGGCCTGCTGGTCGTCCTTGTCAGCGCCTATGCCGTTCGCATACATCCAGCCCAAGGCATCCTGTGCTCGTTTATCGCCTTGCTGGGCAGCCTTTCGGTACCAGGCCAGCGCCTCCCTCTCGTCCTTGCCGACGCCCTGACCGGAGACGTACATCTGACCCAGGTTGAACTGCGCGCCGGCGTTACCCTGCTCGGCCGCTTTTCGATACCAGCGCAAGGCTTCCTGATCGTCCTTGCCGACCCCTCGGCCCTCGTCATACATGAACCCCAGGTTGAGTTGAGCCTGGGCGTAACCCTGCTCGGCCGCCTTGCGATACCAGCGGACGGCCTCCTGGTCATCCTGGTCAACACCTCGTCCGTTCGCATACATCCAGCCCAATGAATTTTGGGCCGCGCCATGGCCTTGCTCGGCGGCCCTTCGGATCAGGATGAACTGCGCCCTGGCATCGCCCTGGTGGGCAGACTGACCGACCTCACGCGATGGCGCGCCATTGGTCTGGGGGAACTCGGTATCGACATCGGGCTGGATCCCCGCGTGCGCGCACAGCGCGGCGGTCAGCAACCCGATCGCGAACGCTGGCTTCGACAGGCGCGTCAACCGCTCGCCGCGTGCTGCGGCCTCTGGGAACAGCATCGGCATCGGACGGCGCAAGCCTGGCATTCGCCAAGTTTGACATCACCCTTTCAGCGCAGGCAAATTTCCGGGGTGACATGCCTGGGTGATCTTTTCGTGACCCAATGTCGAAATCGGCCCCCTGCCGCACGACATTGTCCAGGCGAGGCACCGTTGCTTCGCCGCCAACGACAGGAGAGCTGACATGGAATTCTTGCTGATGCTCTACGCGGACAGCGCACAGTTCGAGAAGATGAGCCCGTCCCAGGCCAGTGAAGCGCTGACGGCTTACGGTGCCTACACCGGGGCGCTGCAAAGCGCCGGCGTTCTGCGCGGCAGCAACCGGCTGCGGCCGGTGACCGCCGCCACCACGGTCCGCGTGAAGTCCGGGAAGACGGAAGTCCTCAATGGCCCCTACGCCGAAACACGCGAGCAGTTGGGCGGCTACTACCTGATCGACGTGGCGGATCTGGACGCGGCCCTGGCCTGGGCGGCCCGCTGCCCCGGCGCAAGCCACGGTGTGGTCGAGGTGCGCCCGGTCTGGCCCAGGAGCGAGTTCTGAGCCTCACAGTGGCGCAGGACTGGCTCGAGGCGGCGCGCGCGGCGGAGACGGCGGCGCGGCGAAGTTACGGCAAGCTGATCGCATACCTGGCCGCGCGCACGCGCGACGTGGCCGGAGCGGAGGATGCGCTGTCGGAAGCCTTCGCCGCCGCGCTGGCCGAGTGGCCGGTGCGGGGCATACCGGACGCGCCCGACGCCTGGCTGCTGACGGTGGCGCGTCGCCGAATGGTCGACGCGGCGCGCCGGCGGCGGCTGGACGAGTCTGCCTCGGAGCAGCTGCAATGGCTGACCGACCTGGCCACCGACGAGAACGACGAGCTCGTCGTGCCCGACCGCCGTCTGGGTCTGCTGTTCGCCTGCGCGCACCCGGGAATCGATCGCGGCGTGCGCGCGCCGCTGATGTTGCAGCTCGTGCTGGGCTTTGACGCCGCCACGGTCGCGTCGGCGTTTCTGGTCGCCCCCGCCACGATGGGGCAGCGCCTCTCGCGTGCCAAGGCGAAGATCCGGCAGGCGGGCATCAGCTTCGAAGTGCCGGAGCGCGATGCGCTGCGCGAGCGACTGGACGCGGTGCTGGAGGCCATTTACGCCGCCTTTGCCGAGGGATGGTCCGATCCCCAAGGGGTCGACCCGCACCGCCGCAACCTGGCGGAGGAGGCCATATGGCTGGGCCGCCTGGTCGCCGCGCTGCTTCCCGAAGAGAGCGAGGCCCTCGGTCTGCTGTCGCTGATGCTGCATGCGCACGCACGCCGGGAAGCGCGACGCGGTGCGTCGGGCCACTACGTGCCGCTGGCCGAACAGGACCCGGCGCGCTGGGACGCGGCGATGATCGACGAGGCCGAGGCGCTGCTGTCGCGCGCGAACCGTGGCGGCGTCGGCGGCCGCTACCAACTGGAAGCCGCGGTGCAATCCGCGCACGCGGTGCGCCGCCGCACCGGCAAAGCCGACTGGCCGGCGATCGAGCAACTGTACGACGCGCTATGCGCGCTGACCGGGTCGCCGGTCGCCGCGCTGAACCGGGCGGTGGCGCTTGCCGAGACTCGCGGCCCCGCTTCGGGCCTGGAAGCGCTCGACGCGCTGGCAGGCGACGACCGCCTCGCGAACTACCAGCCCTACTGGGCGGCGCGCGCCGACCTGCTCGCCCGCAGCGGCGCGCTGGAAGCGGCCCTGGAAGCGTACAGCCGGGCGATAGGCCTGGAGAGCGATCCGGCGGTGCGGGACTTTCTGCAGCAGCGCGCTGCTGTGCTAGGGGGCGATCAACCGCATTGATTGGACGCCCTCATTCGAGAAGCCTCCAAGCCTAGGTCGGGGGCGGACCCGTGTATCCAGTTACGTTAACGGGCCACCTTGCACACCGTGTCCCAGGTGCGGGTCGTGACGTCCTTGCCGAACGTCTTCTCGATCAGGCTCATGAAGACCGGGCCGCGCGGCCCCGGAACGTAGGCGCTGAAGACTTCGGTCCGCCGCACGCACAGAATCCGGGCACCATCGAGGGCGATCGGCAGCGTCGGCGGCGAACCGGTCTCAGCGCGCAGGAAGGTGACGACGCGCTTGGACCCGGACGCGAGGCGGAACGGCTTATAGGGGTCCGAAGCGACGATCACCCGAAGCGCGGTGATCGAGCGCACGAATGTCAGGAACGACTGACCGAGGTCCTTTTGGGTGGCCGCCTCGATCCGGCGCTCGAGCGCCTTCGGCGACATCGCGCGCGCGCAAAAGACGACGTTGCCGCTCGACAGCAAGGTCCTCACGTCGCTGAAGCCGGCCGCCTCGAAGCACTTCTTCAGCTCCGGCATCCGGCAGTTCATCGGGGCGACCCCGCGCAGGAAGGCGGCGTATTGCTGCATCGGCGAGATCGCTCGTTGGGTTGAAGCCGGCATTCTCACTCATCGAGAAAGCCGCCCTTGAAGAAGGACCACGCGGTGCCGTCGTGAAGGTAAAAGAAACCGTCCGCGCAGAAGTCCTTGCCCGGGAAGAACGCGCGATAGCCGCGCGGAACCAGTCGTGCGAGCTGCTCGTCGGTCAGCTGCTCGAATTCCTCGGGCGTGATCGGCCGGCCCACCCTGAGTCTGCGTGGCTCCATCGGGTCCATGTTCACGCGGCAGGCCGCGCGGTGTCAACGCCGTAGAGTCGGCAGGTCTGCGCCAGGCGCACAAGCACCGACTGCCTGAGGGCCAGGGGCTCGATCGCCTCGACCTGCGGCGACAGGCGCAGCAGCTGTCCCGTCGCATGCTCGATCGACTCGATCGGGATCCTCAGCTTCACCCGCCCGTCCCTTCTCCGTGGCATCTTCACATCGGCAACCGCCCGGGCGACCGCACTGCTCAGGTAACGCAGGCCCTTGAGCCCGGCCGGCGTCGCCAGAACGACGGCCTGCTCCTGGTACAACTCGCGCTCGAAGCGCCGGATCGACTCGGTCCAGTAGCGGGCAAGCTCGAACTTCCTGGGGCGCCGGGCATGCACCTGCAGCGAATCGACCTGCATGATGTTCGAGATCCGGTACGTGCGCGGCTTGTCGTCGACGGCGGCGACCAGGTACCACGCGCCTGCCTTCAGCACGAGGCCCAGCGGGCTGACCGTGCGCCGCGCCGTGGCCTTCCAGCTCTCGTAGCGGATCGTCAGTTGCCGTTCGTTCCACACGGCCGCGGCAACGGTGGCCAGATGCGGCAGCGGTTCGGGCTCCCGATACCAGTCCACCGGATCGAGGTGCAAGCGCGAGCTGATGCGTTGCGCATCCTCGCGCCAGGGCGCCGGCAACGCGGTCAGAAGTTTCAGCTTCGCGGTCTCGACCTGCGCGCCGAGCCCCAGCTGCGCGGCCGGCCCCGCCAGCCCGGTCAGGAACACGGCCTGGGCTTCCGAGGCCGTCAGGCCCGTCAGCGTCGTCTTCCAGCCCTCGAGCAACTGGAAACCGCCCGAGCGCCCGCGCTCCGCGAAGATCGGCACCCCCGCCGCGGTGAGCTGATCCACGTCGCGGTAGAGCGTGCGCACCGACACTTCCAGGGCGCCGGCCAGCGCGCGCGCGTTCATGCGGCCGCGGGTCTCCAGAAGCATCTGGATCGAAAGCAATCGGCTGGCGCGCACGGTTCGATGCTGGTCCTTAAATCATGCCAGCAGGTGTCAGATATTGTCGCGCAAACTGCGAACATCTACCAGGAGTTTGACGGACCACTCTTGCCGGAGAGACCGACTATGAGTTTCCTCGCCTACACCGTGGGTCTGTGCGCCCTTGCGACGGTAGCTGCATCGTGCTTCGCCGATCAACCTTCACCGCGTCCGGAGACGAATATGCCGACCTCGAATACCGAATCGACCGTCCACGACTTCGACTTCTTCGTGGGTCGATGGACGGTGCACCACCGTCGCCTGAAGGAGCGGCTGGCCGGAAGCACGCAGTGGGAGGAGTTCGGCGGCACCTCCGTGATGCAAAAGCTGATGGATGGCCAGGGTAACGTCGACGACAACGTGATCGACCTGCCCTCCGGGCGCTACCGTGCCGTGTCGCTGCGCGCGTTCGATCCGAAAACGAGGCTGTGGGCGATCTGGTGGGTGGACGGGCGCAACCCGCACAACGACCCGGGTCCGCCGCTCGTAGGCAGCTTCAGCCGGGGGATCGGCACCTTCTACGCCGACGACACGTTCAACGGCAAGCCCATCCGGGTGCGCTATCTGTGGTCCGATATCAGCGCGAACTCCTGTCGGTGGCAGCAGGCCTTCTCGGTCGACAGCGGCAAGACGTGGGAAACCAACTGGATCATGGATATGACGCGGGTGCCATGAATCCAGCGAGCTCGAGCGAGTCCATGGAGACTGTGACGCACTTGCAAGACTTCCCGGTGATCGAGCTTCGCCGTTACACGATCGGGGATGGCGAGCGCGAGCGCTTCGCCCGGTATTTCGAGACCTTCTTTCCCGAGGCGGTGCAGCAATCGGGCGCGATCGTGGCCGGCCACTTCTTCGAACGGAAGAATTCCTCCGCCTTTACCTGGATCAGGGGCTTCCGTGACATGGACGATCGCGCCAAAGCGAACGCCGCCCTGTATTACGGCGCCGTCTGGAAGGAGCACAGGACGCTGATGAACGGCCTGATGGTCGACAGCGACGACGTCCTGCTGCTTCGTCCGCTGGCACCCGAGCGCGGCATCCCTGTTTTTCCGGCCGTCGATCCGGTTCGAGAAAGAAACGGGGCCCGGGGCGTGCTCGTCGCTCACATATTTCCGATCGGAGTGGACCGCGTGGACGCCTTCGCGCAGCAGGCGGAGCCGGCTTTTGCCGGCTACCGCGCGGTCGGAGTTCGCGAAGCGGGGGTGCTGGTGACGCTGGATGCGCCGAACAACTTTCCGCAGCTTCCGATTCGAACGGATGGACCCTATCTGGTATGGCTGGGCATCTTGAAGGACGACGAGACGCTGGAAGGCCGTTTTCGTCCTCTGGCAGACCGCGCTGTGCAGCAGCTGCGCGCAACCGGTCTGCTGCGGGGCGCGCCGGAGCTGGCCGTGCTGGATCCGGCGCATCGCTCGCGGTTGCGCTGGTGGCCGCCGGAGCAAACGCCGGACGGTCGCCTCTAGCTCTCCAGCCCCAGGCTCTGGATCTTGCGCGTGATCGTGTTTCGTCCCAGTCCCAATCGGGCGGCCGCCTCGATGCGCCGCCCCTGGGTCAACTTCAACGCGGTGCGGATCACGGTCGACTCGAAGTCACGCGTCAGCTCGTCGATCACGGCCTCGGTGCCTTGATGCATCAGCCGCTCCACGTCGGCTGCCAGCAGGTCGGTCCAGCTCGCCGCGATTGCATCGGCCGGGGGGGCTGCCACGACCACGGCGGACGGCATCGGCGCCGGTGACGAAGCAGCCGCGGGTGCTGCCCCGATCGGCGTGCCGCCCTCGTGCTGCAACTCGTCGGGCAGATCGGAAACCTGCACCAGTTGCGCCGGCGCCAGCACGGTCAGCCAGTGGCACAGGTTTTCGAGCTGGCGCACGTTGCCGGGAAACGGAAGCTGCGCGATCCGTTCGGCCGCCTCGGGCGACAGGCGCTTGGTCTCGACGCCCAGCTCGCGCGCGCTGCGCGCCAGGAAATGGCGCGCCAGCAGCGGGATGTCCTCGTGGCGTTCTCGCAGCGGCGGCAGCCGCAGCCGGATCACGTTCAGCCGATGGTAAAGGTCCTCGCGAAACAGCCCCTGCTTGACACGCTCATCCAGGTTCTGATGGGTCGCGGCGATCACCCGCACGTCGGCCCGCAGCGGCTGGTGGCCGCCGACCCGATAGAAGCAACCGTCCGATAGCACCCGCAGAAGCCGCGTCTGCAGCTCGGCCGGCATGTCCCCGATCTCGTCCAGGAACAGCGTGCCTGCCTCGGCCTGCTCGAAGCGGCCGCGCCGCAGCGCCTGCGCACCGGTGAACGCGCCTCGCTCATGGCCGAACAATTCCGACTCGAGCAGGTCGCGCGGAATCGCGGCCATGTTCAGCGCGATGAACGGCTTGTCGGCACGCGTACTGTGCCGATGCAGCGCACGCGCCACCACCTCCTTGCCGGTGCCCGACTCGCCGGTGATCAGCACCGTGACCGAAGACTGCGACAGCCGCCCGATGGCCCGGAACACCTCGTGCATCGCCGGCGCCTGGCCCAGGATCTCGGGCACCTCGCCGGCCGGCTCGTCGGGACTCGCGTCGCGCAGGCTCTCGTCGACCGCGCGCCGGATCAGCGCCACGGCTTTGTCCACGTCGAACGGCTTGGGCAGGTATTCGAAGGCCCCACCCTGAAAAGCCGACACCGCGCTGTCCAAGTCGGAGAACGCGGTCATGATGATCACCGGCAGCGAGGGATAGCGCTGCTTGACCGTCTGCAGCAGACCGATGCCGCTTACGCCCGGCATCCGGATATCGGAGACGAGCACCTGCGGCGTTTCCGCCTCCAACGCGGTCAGCACTTCCTGAGCCTGCGCGAAGGCCCGGCAAGGCAGGCTCGCCTTGGCCAGCGCCCGCTCGAGCACCCAGCGAATCGAGCGGTCATCATCAACGATCCAGATCGGTTTCATGCGTCTCACGCCTCATCGCAGCGGCAGCAGAATCCGAAAATCGGTCCGGCCCGGAACGCTTTCGAAGTCGATCGTGCCCCCGTTCTGGTGAATGAACTCCTGCGCCAGCGAAAGCCCCAGCCCGCTGCCGCCCTCCCGTCCCGACACCAGTGGGTCGAACACGCGCTCCTTCAGTTCCTCGGGAATGCCAGGCCCGTTGTCGATTACACGCAAATCCAGTGCCAGCCTGCACGGACGGCGAATCATCGTGACCTGCTGCGCCACCCGGGTGCGTAACTGCACGCACGCGTCGCCGGACGCGATCCTGGCTTGCAGCGCCTGCGCCGCATTTCGAACCACGTTCAGCAGCGCCTGGATCAACTGTTCCCGATCGCCCCGTAACTCCGGGACCGACGCGTCATAATCCCGCTCGATCAACAGCCCGTTCGGGTACTCGGCCATGATGACCGAACGGACCC
>WNGJ01002528.1_pt1 | contig 19069 bp, 10 predicted proteins | sample 5400611 | NCBI WGS metagenome assembly WNGJ01 (sample SAMN13153375, study PRJNA577476) | soil metagenome | isolation source: 40 cm soil or saprolite under Garry oak tree replicate 1 | place: USA:California | collected 2016-06-15 | reverse complement strand
GAGTTGCCAGGGTACCTGGCTTGATCCAGACACGATCAACGCCAGCCGTCATGTCTTTCCCCCACACACTGTACTCTGCCCTAAACCCCATATTGGAGCCGGCGTTTTTGACCTGGTTAACGCCGATCGCGATTGCTTGAAAAATCCGCGCCTCTGTCATGTCATGGGACAGACGATCGTCTCACCCTTTGTCGTGCGCGTGACAACACAGGAACAGCTCACCCAGCAGAGCAATGAGCTACGCACACGTAACAGTGAACTCTTGCAGCAAGCAGAACAACGAGGGGATGAGATGCGAGCAGAACAGCTACGCGGGCATATCTTTACGGGTATCGGTCGCGCCGTTGAGCAGTATGTGAAGCTCTTTGGCAACACCAAAGCCATCGAAGAAAACTTCGAGCGCTGGGTATTTGGTCCTTACTGGAAGCAACATGCACGCTGCCTCTCGGTTACGACGCGTGACTCGCTGGTGAGTGGCGAGTTTGTCTGGCAACATTACCAGGAAGGAACGTTGCAGGATTGGGCCGCGCCAGCTATTCAGTATTGTCGTGCATTAGAGCATGAATTAAAGCGACGCCTCTTTCTTCCCTGTCCCAACAGGTATATGCTCGCGAAATCAGGCTTTACCCTTGGCAGCATAACTTATGCTTATACGAATCGATTCATTGATAAAACGGCACAGAACAACTGGGAGACCTTCAGCTGGTTGGTAAGGAATGCTGGGAGTGACCCTCAAGAATTCGAGTGCATCGTTAAGCAGATGATCGATGAGCAGATCAAGGACAAACGAAATTTACTGGCCCATGGTGGGGCCGTTACGAAAGAGGTAGCTTCATCGCTGCGCGAGAATATTATTGGGGATCGGAATAGGCCGGGTATTTTATGCTGGCTGGTTGAACACTTTGAGCCTGTATAGTTCGACTATGTCGGTTGGCGAATAGCTCACTTATTTATAGGATGATTTTTGGCTGTCAACTCCTGTAAATACAAAATTTAAATCCCTGCGCGAAACCGCCAGGGATATACTGAACCGCCAGATGAGAAGCGGCATCACCGACGAACACCTGGTGCAGTTCGTTGTCGATCTGCGAGCCGAAGATCGCCTGTGCATTGTGCAGGAGCGCGCGAGCAGCGGGAGCCGCAGATTATCTGCTCGCTGGGGCTGTTTGAGGCAGGCATGTGACGATGCAAAGGAGCAACATGGAACAATTCAGTCAAGAAAGCATACAACAAAGAGTACACATAGCTGTAGAGAGGCTAGAGCTTCATGATGCCTACCTTCTCAGGATCGATGGCAATGAACGTTCCATCACCCATAGGCTCGCCATGTATTTGCAAGATGAGTTCGAGGGATGGGACGTTGACTGCGAGTATAATCGTGATCATCATTCGCCAGATCACGTGAAGCGGCTTCAACCATATACAGATTCTATTCGAGCAGATGATACTGACGCAAAGACCGTTTTTCCGGATATCATCCTTCATCATCGCGGAACAACTGACAATTTGCTTGTGATCGAGGTGAAGAAGAGTACCAATCAAGAATCTGGTGAACGAGACGAGCAGAAACTCCAGGCGTTTAAGGAGCAGTTAGCATATCGCTATGCTCTTTTTCTCCGCTTCAACACCGGAAGGAATGCTCAGGAAAGCCAGGGCCCACTGAAGACAAAGAAGTGGATATAAGGTCACTTTGCCGAAGCGATAATGGCCTGTTAGGCCCTGCTGCGAAATTTACAACGTTAGAGCCTAACAGGTCATATCGAGGGTCATGCCAATACGAGCACGATCACCCAGGCGCAGGCCATCCATCAGGTTCGCCTGGCGGGTTGGGGTTAAAGGCGTGGAGAGTGGCACTGTACGGCTTGCCGGGGTTCCGATAGCAGGCAGACAAAACCCAACGTTTAGTCCGACTTCGTATTATCAGCGGCTTTTGCCGCTGATTTGATGAGGGATACGAGACCGCCTATCAGTTGGCGCAAGTCTTTCGCGTCATGGTGACCAAATGGCAGGAAGGCGCTTTACCTCGCTGGCTGAAGGAAGCCAAACAGAGCGGCATCGCTGAACGGTAGACGCCTGGCCGCAGGCATCTTGCGCGACTTCGATGCCGTGCGAGCCGCCTTGAGGCTGCCTTACAGCAATGGGCAAACCGAAGGACAGGTGAATAAACTGAAGAGTCTCAAGAGGCAGATGTATGGACGGGCGAACTTTGATCTACTGCGCAAGCGTCTGCTGCACGCGGCGTAATCGCACCCATCCATCTTTGTTGTGTGTCAGCTAAGCTGATGCCTGCTTGAGCCACTCACGCAGGACTTCTGCCTGTTCGTAGTCCATGCGTCCTGTCTCCTCCAGGAAACGGACAAAGCGCTTGAAGCTGGTCGTGACCGTCTTGTTTCCATGCGTGCACAGATAGCTCTGCACATCCGAAAGTCGGGTGTCGAGCAAGCCACGTGGGGGCTCGTCCTCCAGCAGACAGGTCTGGGCAAAGTCCTCAATCGTTCGCGCATGCTGCTCCACCATCTTGGGGCTCAGTCCTTTGCTGCTCAGATCTTTGCGCAACGCCTGCAAGATCCTGGCGTTGCGCGCGAGCACTGCAGTGCGTCCCTCCTGTAAATCCGCAGCGGTCCTGGCTGGCCCAAGGGTGGTGATGATGCCCTCACGCTCCTGGGCATTGCGGTACTCCGCGTTCAACCGGGCACGGATCCCAGGACCAAAGACGACCGCGTACCACTGCAACAGCCCATCGTAGATGATCTTGTCCTCAAAGGGCAGGAGCACCGTCTGCACGAAGACGGGCAGAGGACGCTTCGCCAACTCCTCAATGGGAGTGGACAGTCCGAGCACGCCGTAGGCCCGCGGGGGGACATCTTCAGAGAGAAAGACCGTGTATTTTTTGAGAGCACGGACCAGGTAAAAGGATCCAGCACGCCGATACTGCCAACTCGCTACCACTGCCAGATCGGCTGAGGAGAGGCCTGCAGGATTGGTGGTAATGAAGCGTTCGCGCAGCCTGTCATCTGCCCACAACGCAGTGCGGAGTCGCATTTCGTCGGAGAGTGGAAGCAGCCCATTCCTTTCTTCGCTGACGGGAAAGCCAGGCACTAGGTGCTGCTGTTCATTGACGTAGTGCAGCAACACTAACCAGATCCGGTAAAAGCGCTCGGTCTGTTCAGGTGGTAACTGCATGAGCGGTCCTCCTGCTGGGCTTGTTTCTCCTCTGACGCCAGGTGCCAATGTAATGGCAATGAACTGTTCAGTGGCGCATCACTCTCTCTGAGGAGAGATGCTACCGGGTGATCAGTATACCAGAGGGGACGAAGAACAGGCAAGGCAAGGAATTTTGCTTGTCTGAGGCAATTTGGAAGCTCACTGGAAGCGCGCCTCATTGCTAACCCACGGCTTTAATGGCGTAATGAGGGCTCGTTTCATCGCCCGTTCCCACTCATCACGGAAAATGCCCCAGAGCCACTTGACAGCCGCGATTTACATCTGAAGTCACAAAAATATCACCATTAAAACAAATGTGACTCCATAGACAGGTAGAATATAATATTTGAAAAGATTACTCTACTCGAAATTATTTGAGAGGAGAAGCAAGATGATGGAGCTGGTTGTTAGCTTTTTCCTTAGCCTTATGGAGAAGCTTGGGGTCATTGATGAAGTCAAAATCAAGCTTCTCGGAACGCCTGATCTCGCTAATGATAAGCTGGTAGCCGCTCTTGAGGAGATTGCGAAAATATACCATTTAGTTGAGAATATGCTTTCGACGTATTTAAGTATCGAATTTGATCAGACCTCGCGCCATGACGAACGGAAAGTCCTGGTAAAAATTGAAGGAGGTGAACTCTTATCTGAGGTAGAAAAGGCTCGTCCAATATGCAGCAAGATAGAGCGCATTTATACGCAATATTTACGTGGCTGGTTTGGTAAATATTTAGAGAAGGATGAGCAATTGAAGATGGAGGTTCTTTTCCAGGAACTCGGTGCGGCTGATGATCAGCTTGTAGCCCAACTAAGGCAAGTAGCTCAATGGCTGACTGAAGAGGCTAAAGCCACATTAGACCTTGTTGATGGAGACGACCTTGATGCAGCTAATCGTCGTATAAAAGCCGCACGTAAAGAAGTTTTACCTTTTCGTCAGGTGATTTCTGATTCGATGCGTAAGCTATTTGATTTTCAGGCTGATTTTCTTCAAACAGAGAAATAAGTATTCAATAATATTTTGAGTAATAGAAAATACCCCTTCTATCAATTTGATCCCTTGCTTCATAGAAAAAACCTCTACTTCTCAATACTCTTTTCCCTATTTTCATAACGTCATGATCTTATAAAACTATACAGAAATTTTCCAACAACATAGTATAATCCATACCAAATATTATGTCGGAGGGCAATTTATATGGTGGGTGATTTACTCATCACTACGGGCAATACCGCCAGCAACACTGATACCTTAACCTTTCTGTTGCCTGTCGTGATTGGTGGAGCTATTGGTATCGCCGGGAGCCTTGTAACTACTCTTGTAGCCCATCCACTCCAAGTGAGACGCGAGCGGTTAGCACATGCATTGCAAATGGAAAGAGAGAGAAAAGCACACATCCGTCATCTTCAAGAGGAAAAGATAAATCGTCTCCGTCAAGTATATGCAAAGGTACTCTACGCAGCAAACATGTTGCAGAAAGCCTTAGCGGAAATGCAGTTTGTTATGGGTGAAACAATTGAAAAGCGAAATGAACGAATATCAACTTATTTGACAGGTGCATTTAGCGATTGGGAAAAAGCTAGAGTTGACCTTATGCTAGAGGAACCTGATGAAAGAGTTATTGAAACATTCAATGCAGTATATGACGCTTTCATTGATTATACTCAAGGGGAACAAGTTAACACGCAACTGCCAAATACTGTTTCTATACTCGAATTTCAAGCTTATAAGCAAAAGGCCAATGATGAGGTAGACAAGCTAAAAATGCTCTTATCTTCAAGGCTGCGGCCTGGTGTTCTAAATCCAGATAGTTTAGTTGATTAGTTTTTCGGCTCGGGTCTCAGAGGTACTGTGTCTACAATAGCCATTATCACTGTCAAGGTACTTTGGCAGGGTCTCACGCCACCGCCTGTTCTTGCGCATCAAGACTAGGAAGACTGGCTCCCTGCATCTTGAACTGCAGGGAGTGAGCCTTCTTCAGCATTGCAAAAGTAGAGTGAGACACAACCAGTTTGTGTTGGTTGCTGTCGAATCGGGAACGAAGCCACTCCCTGACTGGCATCGCAGCCGCTTTCTGCCCGCTGGTGCCACCTGAGCTTATCTCGGCCTTGATACGTTCTTGTCAAAAAGGCACACTCCATGACTTCCTGCACTCCCTGCACGAGACTCTACTCACTCTCATTTTGTGCAATCTATGTCATTATATGATTATTGACGAATTGAGAACTGAAGCAGTACAATACAAATTGAAGAGCAGTATCTCCTGTTTTTAGAAGTGCAATTGTTCACTGAGTGGGTCATTACCCTGAAAAGCACTTATCACCCAACTATTTTGAGGGAAGATATTTATGGTCATATTGCAAGAAGTAGGGGTACGAACCATGACCGAGCTAAATATGCTTCCATCCATATTTAGCTCCTACGCGCATGCTGACAGCGAATTCGTTTTACGCCTGACAACCGACCTGGAAGCTCAGGGAATACACATCTGGATTGATATGACGTCCATCTACTCCCAGAGTGATCCGCTCAACCTGGACCCTTTCCAGCGTAATCAGGCGAAAACGAAGCGTGACGAGGCCAACGAGAGCGTTGAGGAATGCATTCCCGACACGTACATTTGGCTGCTGGTCCCCGACCAGCCCGATCTTCGGCAGCCAGGCCATCTCCAGGAACTCAGGCTTCAGCAGCCGCAAGGTTCCCTGGCAGCCAGCGCCAGCCATCGGCTCAAGATGGAGGACACGCTCATCACGCAGTACGCTGGAAAGCTCCTGCGTAGCGAGATGGATCGCGTACCCCTCTGGCGCGGCAATCACGTCAGCATCAAGGAACTAGCCGATTTCTTCGTGAGCTATGTGTATCTGCCGCGCCTGAAAAACACCGATGTGCTGCTCGAAGCGATCCGGGACGGCGTCGCCAACATGCTCTGGCAGCAGGAGACCTTCGCCTATGCCGAGAGTTGGGACGCCGAACACAACCGCTACCTAGGCCTGAAAGCGGGCCAGCAGGTACAGGTGACACTCAATGCCACCAGCGTGCTGGTCAAACCTGAGGTCGCAGCGGCACAATTTATCGCCGATGAAACGGCAGCAGCACAGGTACAGACGACGACAACCTATTGGGATGACACGGCCAAAACAGGTTCGGCAGTGAACGAGCGCGGAGGGACCTCCATACTGGAACCAACGAGTACAATTCTGACACCGCTTCCACCTTCTATCTCTGATGTACCTGGGTATGCAGCACCTCCAATCGAAGGCGAACAGCAGTATCACCGCTTCTATGGCTCAGTCAAGATCAACCCGCGCATGATGGCCGGTGATGCCGGTAAGATCATGGATGAGGTCGTCAAACACCTGACGACGCTCTATGGAGCAGATATACAGGTAATGTTGGAGATTGAGGCGAAGATGCCAAAGGGGGTGAGAGAATCGACGAGGACGATAGAGGAGAATTGTCGGACATTGCGGTTTGAGGGGTTTGGGTTTGAGAAGGAGTAGCTCGCATAGTGAATATGGCATTCAGAGAAGATAAGCTTATGCCAGTGCGAGGTAGCACAAATGGTCAAAATATACCCGGAGGCTCTGCCAAATCGAATACGCAACGACCCTAAGAGATCGGCTAAGGTACAGTTGTACAACGCGCTGACCCATCAATTACGCGGAAACTGGTCTATCTTCTACAGCGTGGCATGGCTGGGACGAACCTGGGAAGGGAGTATTCCACAAAATGGCGAGACAGATTTTATAATTGCTTACCCATCACTCGGCATTTTGTTGATTGAAGTCAAAGGTGGGCACATCAGTTATCATGGGTCAAAGCGACAATGGATGACGACAGATCGTGAAGGCAGCAACCACGACATTGACCCGTTTAACCAGGTCGTTCGCAGCAAACATGCGCTTCTTAGGAAGATACGCTCCCTGTCCAGGTGGTCAACCCAGTGGATTACGATGGGCCATGCAGTTGCATTCCCGCATGGCCTTGCTACGCATACAACTCTGCCTCCGGAAGCACCTGCCGAGATCATTATCGACACCAATGACATGTCACATCTCGCGGAGTGTATTCCTGCGATTTTTGCGTACTGGCATGGACAGGAAAATCGACCATTGCAATCGGGTGCAGCGCTCATTGCCGATCTAGAAAAACTCCTCGCGCCAACCATCACGTTACCGAATCCGCTCTCGAATGAAGTCAGGGAAGAAGAACGCGAGATTCTGCGCCTCACGGAAGAACAGTTTCACTTGCTGGACTTCCTGAGCCGGACACGGCGTGCGGCTATTAGTGGTTGCGCTGGCTCTGGGAAGACAACACTTGCAGTCGAGAATGCGCAACGATTGGCAAGCGAAGGGTTTCGTACCTTGCTGACTTGCTTCAATAGCACTCTGGCAACGTACCTTGCAGGAGTCATAGGAGAATGGGAACAGCTCTCTGTCTGTACATTTCATCAACTATGTTTTCGGATGGCACAAGAGGCAAACATTGAACTACTATCTCCTGGCGGGCCAGCTCAGCGGAAAGTCTTCGACGAAGATCACCCCGATGCTCTTATTCATGCTATTGAACTCCGCCCTGGCTTGAAATATGATGCCATCAATGTCGATGAAGGTCAGGATTTTCATGATTATTGGTGGTTGGCATTGGAAGAATGCCTCAGGCAAGGACAACAAAGCATCCTCTACGTGTTCTGCGACGATAATCAGCGCGTTTATAACAACCGAGGTAGTATTCCTGCTAACCTGCCACACTTCCAGCTTACAGAAAACGTCCGCAATACGCGCTCAATTCACCGTACCCTTGTGACCTACTACCAGGGAGAATCACCATCGTTTCCGCGAGGCCCTGTAGGACGAAGCGAGGAAATACAGCACTACGAGACAACGCTTGAACTGAGAAAACATCTCCACTCTATCATCAGGAAACTGGTCGATACTGAACGGCTCGCCTGTTCGGATATCGTTATCCTAACGTCTCGATCATTGAGCCGTTCAGTGCTGCGCGAGTTGAAGATGGAGGGCAACTACAAGCTGGTTGAGCAATATACTGAAAACCAGCACGAAGTTCTGTATTCAACCATTCATCGTTTCAAGGGACTGGAACGCTCTGTAGTGATCGTCGTCGAGCTTGATGAAGCACTGCTTACCGAAAACGAACAGGAAGAACGAGATGCCCTATGTTATGTTGCGTTTTCTCGCCCGCGGAATCATCTCATTTTACTTGGGAAGCAGAGTGTGATACAAGCGCTGTTACCACCAGTGCAATGAAAGGATGCAGTAGTAGTGAGGATTTTCCAGGATATCCCGTCAGAGAGTGGGGATAAAACAATACAGAAGGCAATCACTGCAATTCTTGAGAGAGCGCAGGAACTGCACTTACTCTCACGAAAATGGTCGCTGGCAGAACTTCAACTTGATGATGACGATTACGCATGGCTGTGTGATTGGGCGCGTAATCTCAGTGGGAAAACAGTACAGTCGTGCTTAGAAGAACGGCCCTGGCATACGTTGCGAACAGGGAATCGTGAATGTACATACTCAACTGCATTGGGAACCCTCTTACTGCTTTTCACTGCAGAAACAGCGCGTCGCAAAGCCACCGAAGGCATTCTTTGGCCAATATTCCAACACGATTGCTTTCTCACAAATACTACACATGTTCTTTATGCAGGAGGTCAACCGACTCGCGCACATAAAGATGCATTGGAAGGAGGGGCTAGGTGGCTCAACCTTCGTCACGTCTTTGGTATTGAGGGACTGCAAAACTGGTTCGATACGGTCTACCTACAATTCGGTTTCACCCACCGGGGATTTATCCGCAGTCTTCCCGAGTGGCTGGTTGGGCAAGGAAGCACTCAAGCCATTCAGCAATTACTGGGTGGCTCAATGAAAAGTGACACGTTCCGTCCCTTATGGGATGCACTGCGTAACTTCAGGCGTAAAAATATAAAAGTTGAGCAGATGAAAGCGCGACTTGCAGGCAGCCCCTGGATATTACCGGAATGGATCGATGAACTGCTGATACAGGCTACTACGCGAATTGAGTTGGGGGAGGGGACAGAGACAGCTAGCACAGAAGCAAGTGATAATGTAGACCCTTTTGTAACTGAGCCAATCCTACGCTGGGATCCGCCTAAGGCTCCTCAATTTCTTTGCTATGTTTCCAATATCGCGCAATTTGAGCTATCTGAACCCATCTACTATGTGATGATCAGCGGGCAAGTGTACACTCAGCTACAGAGAAATGCTGATGGAGTGTATACCATGTATCCATCAGAAGAGATCACCTTAGCGATAACTCTCCCTATGCTTGTTGCCACGCTCATCTCCTCAACCGGGCAGGTTATAGCCAGTAATACTCTTACCCTATGGGATACCTATGACGGCATTTCTGTATTTCGGGCATCATCGGGAAAACGCATTGATGCCTGGCAGGACATGATGCGTTCAGAAGCGGCCTACTTCATCGTTACTGTAGCAGATATCACTGTCGAACCTCAGCCATCCTATTGGCACAGACTTGATACCCAGGGGGCAATGCTTTCTTTGTTGAATGCAGGATGGCCTACCTCAATAAACGCGCAATTGGATGGGCAGCCATTCTGGCAGCCCAATATCAATAATCTTACAAAACGAGAAGAGCCTCGTTGGACGCAGTCAGTAGATGTATCACTTTATGACTCATCCAATCAGGTCTCCTTCGGAAATCTGGTACGGGTGGCAATTCACCATCCGAAAGATGTATTCATCTCTTTTATTCGCTTGGGTTCCAAACCTGTCGCTTTTACGGACGAAATTGGGGAATCAAATCTCACCGAGCCAATTGCAATCAACCCCGGTATGTTATTGCATGGCTCGCATCTTGCCGAGCTCAGTTTTACTCTTGGTGTAAGAAAAGATTCATCCTTTGTCCGTATCACTCGCACTCTCGGTATCGAAGTTGTCGGAACCGCAATGTTATCTACCCAGGGCTGGACAGCGCTTCGGCCAGATATGATACTCACAGTTGAGCAGGCCAAAACGTTCCCCATACAGATATTCATGCCACATATGAAAGAATGGGCATTGCTGGAGGGTGATTCCTGGATTGGGCGTCCGCAGGCCACTCCTCATCCGATCGGCTCACTTGCCGGATTAGGAGCACCGATGAGACTTCGTCGTGGTCCATACAATGCGATTGATCCGGATGTCCCCCTGGTGCGTGAAGTGGTGAACCGAGGTATTATCGCCGACATGAAGCAGCGTCATGAACATGATGACACTGCGTATAACATTCATCTTACCTATCCAATTGAGCTGGACGAGCAACACGAGGTGATTATTTGGGATGAAAGCGGCAACCTACATATCAGCGATCCAGATTATACACTGATACAGTTACGCCAAACTGACACCTGGATCTTAGAACTGCCAGAGGCTGCCGCGCGACCACTCGTTATTGCCATTGCTTACAACGATGTACGACTTGGGACATGGTGGGAGAACGATTGGACCTATATGTTGCTGCAGAACACACAAGATGTCAAAACGAAAGCAACCATGCTCCGCTGGTTTCAGCTGCCAATCTTGAGCGACCTCAATCGTGCCCAGGTGCGACAGTTTGTGGAGCGCTCTGGAAGTGCAATTTTGCCGATTTGGCTATCGGATACTCCACTTCGAGACAATCTGCGTTGGGCTGGAGCAGATGATCAGTGGCTCACCTCAGTTCGGACGCTCTTCAGTCGCTGGCTACCTGGCGAAATGGCAGCACGACAACTTGTGACGCAGCTCGGAGGATCAGGAGAAAACTTGGAAGAGCTGTTACTTCGCACAGCTTGGCGGCTGTTAAGGGTCGATCCTCTGCTTATGGGCAAAGTATTACTACCTTTTGTGTCCCACGCCTATCTTCCTCAATTTGGCGCGAGTGCCACCCGCAAGCTCTTTCGCAACCTGTTTACTGCGCTGGCAGAAGCTGCAAACGAAAATGATTTGCAACAAAAAAAGACTGATTTAATGGCAGTAATTTCTGACACAATGGGATATGTCGATCTTAATTTCATACGCAGAGGATTATTAGAACCCGCATTACGAGCCTCCAAACGTAATTCTATCACACCGTTAGAAGAGAACAATATTGGCCTGGCACTCAGCATTGAACCTTTCCGGCGCTTGTTAGGCATCAGGATTCTCGAAAGTATAGAACAGGTTATATTCACCAGGAGGAAAGTGAGCTATGTCTCAACTTGATGCCATCGCCCTGTCGCAGGCAGTGAAACAACGTCTTGTCGATTTTGCATTAAACGATCATTTTGTACGAGATACTCAGCTCACGGAAATATGCCGTGAGTTATGGTCAGGTATTCCTGAAACAGGAGGATTGCTGAGCGATCTATGGATTGAGGGCGCGTTTCCAGCAAAGGCTGCCCCCGAATCGATAGAAGATCTGGTCAAGCAAGCATGCTTCAATGCTGAACTCTGCTACCATCTCGATAAACGCGGGGTGGTACCCAAACAACGTAAGCTCTATCTTCACCAGCGTGACCCAATCCTTGAAGCACAATCCACATATCCCGATGGGGCCAAACCTGCTCTTGTCGTCACAGCAAGCACCGGAGCCGGAAAGACGGAAAGCTTTCTTTTGCCAATTCTCAACGATCTCTTTAATAACCGTGAAGGTAGTGAATATGGCGTCAAATGCATTATTCTCTACCCTATGAATGCCCTTGTCAATGACCAGGTGGATCGCCTCTATGAATGGCTGCAAGGACAACGCATCGTGACTCTCTTTCATTTTACGAGCGAAACGCCGGAAGATCGTTCGCGTGCAGATAAAGAAGGCGTCCCCGAATGGGATGTTTGCAGGATGCGGACACGGCGGGAGGCACGTGGGCTGGAAACGCATGATGGGAAAGCAATCGATCTTACGACCTCCCCACGTGGACCGGTTCCTGATATTATCATTACTAACTATTCGATGCTCGAATATATGCTCAGTCGTCCACAGGATGCAGTGTTTTTCGGCAAGGCATTGCGCGCTATTGTGCTGGATGAAGCGCATCTTTATACGGGGACTTTAGCGGCGGAGATCACGCTGCAGCTTCGTCGCCTGCTTGACCGCTGCGAACGCATGCCGAATCACATCCTTCAAATAGCGACCTCTGCCACTATCGGAAAAAATAAAGATGCGCCTGAAGAGTTAGAGAAATTTACCGCACAGCTATTCACGAAGGATCAAGCTCTCGTCAAAGTCATACGTGGAGAATCGACTAGAATCTCATTGCCATCTGCAACTCCGCCACAGCGCCCACCTATTGCTACTACAATTGCGGAGCAAACCTGGCTCACAGGCCAAACTATTGAACTCAACATGCTCCAAAGCGAGGCTATTCTCGCAACGAATGCTGCGATGTGCCAGGCACTCACCAGGAACCTGACATTCCTTGTGGATGAGCAGGTCGTCAAAGAGGCGATTCGGCGAAGTGATAACAAACCTGCCCTTCTCCTTTATTATACTCTTGGACGTTCACCATTGCTCCACAAGCTCGAGGCTCTTCTTTGGGAACGTAAGCAGCTTTCTCTCCCCGATCTAGCACAGCTTCTATGGGGGATTGCTGACGAAGATGCTAGGCAGGCAACGATGCTCTTGTTGCAAATGGGAGCAGCAGCGCGCCGTAGTATCTCCGACTATCCTCTTCTACCCAATCGAATTCACTTGCTGGCACGACCTACTGACGGCCTGGTAGTATGTCTGAATAGCGAATGTAGTGGTCCTGGCTATCTCAAATTGACCGATTTTGGCTGTGTCGCCGAGGGGTTGCATGATCGCTGTACCTACTGTCAAAGCGCTACGTTGTCGCTCTACCGGTGCGCTAACTGTGGAAAATGGGTTGCGGCTGGCGTCCAGGATCAAACATCTACATGCCTCAAACCTGTTCCCTCTCTTCATCCATCAAGAGATGTACAGTTCTTGGCGCTTGAGCCGTATCCAGAGGCTGTGCAGCTATCCGTCGATAGTGAAACCGGCCGGTATACAAGGCATGAGAACAAAGGGCGTCTCTTCTATGCAATAAAAACATGTCCCCAATGCAACGATGACGACGTTGAAGATTGGAAACCATTTGCGCAGCTCCCCACCCTTGCCATCTCAATCCTCGCAGAGAGTGTGCTGGCTGAGCTTCCCGTTTATCCCGCGCAATATAACCGCTGGCTTCCTGCACGCGGACGGCGTATGCTCGTCTTCAGCGACAGCCGCCAAAGTGCCGCGCGTCTCGGCCCACGACTGACAAGGCAGCACGAAATACAGTTAGTCCGTGCCGCAATGGTGCAGTGTTTAAGGGAATCTCCTGTCGTTGATGCAGCACTCATCGAGGTAATCCAGGACGAAATCGCCAACCTGGAGCAGCAGTTAGTACAAGACAATCTCTCTCTTCCGCTACGTCAACATAAAGCTCGTCAGCTTGAGCAAACACGTCGGCTACTCACAGAATACAATGTTGGCGGCTCGCTGGATCATTGGATAGATGCTCTTGCGAATAGTATGGTTATGCAAGAACTGATTGACGCAGAAACTTCGTCGCGACATGATGCAAAATTCTGGTTAAGTAACCCAGAAGGCTCGTGGAATGAGAATGCCAGGCATATTCGAGAACGCCTTAAATCAGTGCTGGCGCGTGAATTTGCCAGGCCGACACAGCAACAAATATCCCTGGAAACACTGGGGTTAGCAGAAGTGACCTACCCTGGTCTAGATGCTCTCACTCTACCAGAGCATCTAGAGGGAACACTACCAACCCCTGCAATTCGTGAGCAGTTACGCACATACTGGAGCGCTTTTTTAGCTGCTCTGTGCGACACCTTGCGTACCGACGGCGTTGTCACCCTGGGATCGGATGAAGAAGACAAAGCCTACCAGTTTGCTATATTGATCGGCAACTGGTGTGCCGAGGATAAAGTGTTGATGATGCGCTCAGTGCGCTTTGTAGGCGCTACAGAGAAGCAGCGTCGTCGCCTGTTTGCGGCTGAAATCGCGAGGAAAAGCGGTATTTCTGAAGGGGACATCGATCGTTACGCACAAGCATTGCTGAGAGCAGCATTTCAGCAATTGCAGGAAAACGCAGGGAAACCCCTGGCATGGCTAGAGACGAGACAGAGGCAATCAAAAGAGGGTGGAGAAACGTGGGCAATTCGCATCAAGTTTTCAGAGCTAGGGCTGCGGAGGTCTTTAACACTCTATCGCAGCGAAGCGACTCGCCATATTTGGCCACGAGAGGTGTTAGGGTGCGCTCCTGAAACAGGTGGAATTCATTTAGAGCGAGTCGAGGACGAACAACTGGACAATGATTCACGCATAATGCGCCAGCGTCGGGAGTTCACTTCCTCGCTCGTTTTCACAATCGGGCTATGGGCAGAAGAACATAGCGCCCAACTCTCTCCCAAGGAAAATCGACGATTACAAGACTTATTCAAAGCTGGTATACGTAACATCCTGAGTTCGACGACCACCATGGAGCTTGGTATTGATATCGGTGGCTTAAATGCCGTACTCATGAGCAATGTTCCACCCGGCAAAGCGAACTACCTACAGCGGGCGGGACGGGCAGGACGCCGCACGGATGGTTCAGCAATTGTCGTCACCTTTTGTCACCCTCACCCATTTGATAGAGAGGTCTTTCTCCATTTTGGCACGTATCTTGAACGCCCGCTACGCAGCCCGAACGTCTTTCTTGATCGCAAACGTATTTTGGTCCGGCATAGCCAGGCTTTTCTTTTAGGAATTTTTTTCCGCGAGATTTACCCACCGAATACACAAGTTGGTGCAATGAGAGCGTTTGGGGATATGGGACACTTTTGCGGCGTATCACTTCCTCCGTATTGGGGGAAGATAGCAGAGAAGCCTCCAATTCAGCCATACACGGTGGATTGGACGCCGCCAGCAAGTGCTTTGTGGTGGAATCCGGCTCGTCACGAACCAGGATTGGAAGGACATTTCCTCGAATATCTCTGCTGGATACGAGATTGGGGAGAAGCCGAGTTGCGGCCACATCTGGAGCGTCTTTTTCAAGATAGTGGGGCCGCTGTATTGCTCAACGATTGGGTCACGTTCCTGAGCGGGATTATTGACGATTTCGCAGCTACGGTGCGTCATTGGCGAGCCGAGTTCGACACCATGTTCAGAGCATGGCAGCAAATAGACACTGCCAATACAACACATGCTCGCGCGCAAGTCAATGCCTTACGTTATCAAATGGCGGCATTGTACGAAACAACAGTCATCGAATCGCTCGCCGATCAGCAGTTTTTGCCTCGCTACGGCTTTCCTATTGGGACGCAACGGCTACGCGTTATTATTCCTGATGAGCGACATCCTGACAAATATCGAGAAGAGGATCAATACCGTCTTGAACGAAGTGGGCTGGTGGCAATGGGTGAATACGTCCCTGGTTCGCAACTGCTCGTCGGTGGAAAACTGGTGACTTCGCATGGTTTACTCAAACACTGGACTGGAGCTGACATCAATAACTATCTTGGGCTGCGAGGGCAATATACGATCTGCGACAATAACCATTTGTACTACAAGATTGCAGCAGGTTCTTTGGGTACTTGTCCTATTTGCGGAGCAGATCCGAAGAGAAGTCCGAGAGATTTTCTATTACCCATGCATGGCTTTAGTAGCGCGGCATGGGATCCACCTAAGATCAGTACTGATGTTGAGCGGGTTGGACGTACCGAGCAAGCCACCATTACCTTTGTTCAACGGGATGGAGCAGATCTTGAAGAGCAAGAACATTTTGGAGGTATTGTCGGGTTGCGAGCTTTATACCGTGAAGATGGAGAGCTCCTTGTCTACAACACTGGTGAATACCAGAAAGGCTTTGCGATTTGCCTGAAATGCGGCTATGCTGATAGCGAGAAGCATCTGGGAGACGGAAGAATACATCTTCCATCTGCATTCGAACGTCATTCACCGCTGACATCAACAAGAGAAGAGCGATTCTGTTGGGGGAATCATGAAACGCCGGGAGTGTTTCGCAATCATGCACTGGCTGCCAGGCAAACTACTGACATCTTACTGCTTGATTTCTCATCATGTCTCAACCATCTTGCGGACAATGCTGAACTGCTCTGGACGCTCGCCCAGGCTCTGGAAATCAGCGGAGCAAAACTATTGGAGTTAGATAGCCGTGAGCTGGGAACACTGGTTATTCCCGCCGGCGAACGAGGGAGAGGATTAGGAGCGGTGCTGTATGATAATGTGCCAGGCGGAGCGGGTCATGTGCACGAACTGCTTGCGCTAGGCAGACAATGGCTCGAAGAAGCTCGCAACGTGATGTTTGTTAACGAACAGCATAATGAAACGTGTGAAACGGCCTGCCTGGATTGTCTCCTAACGTTTGATGCGCAGGAACCGATGCGGCGCGGGTTATTGCAGCGACAATTGGCTTTTCGTGTACTCGACGCATTGCTGGGTGGAAACGAGTTGCTGGAGATAGAACAAGTCCCAAGGGGCACATCAGTATTGCGATCATCTCAGCCTATAGCTTCAACGACTGATGAACTAACTGTTAATACTTCTCCTGATAGAACGACTGAGGAGAGACTCAAGCGGGCGAGTCAGCTCATGGCAAAGCGACAGAACCGGCGTATGCGGTCATAATGTTGGACTGAATGAAAATGGTCACTTGTAGGAATTGGCTATTAGAATTTGCTATTTCTTAGCTTTTGTAATTATGTGAGCGATTGTTTCTCCGAATGCCAAACACCGAGCAAAAGCTTCACACTCCCGTTCGTTTTTCACAGTGTAGTGTCTATGCAAACAGGTACTTGACACAAAGTGGCGGACCTCAATAATCCTACACATCGCGCCGTCACAGAAGCTGCAATGGATGCCTTTTCCCGGCATTTTCTGCAGAGGAGGAATATGGATGCAAATGGGCTGAGCTTGGCTGAGCCAGGAGAACCTGATGGACAGAGTGAACGCTTGCTGGAGCACCTCCCATCTACGCAAGGGCAGGTGGACCAGCCTTCTTTCCATGCAAGACAACAAAAGGGACTCCCCCGACCAGCGTCCTATCCCCCAGCACGTTTTGAGGATTACTTACAAGCGTTGCAGCGCAGGCTTTTTTCTTATGAGAAAGCGCCCGTAGTAAACTGGATCACCTACTGGAGCCGAAAGGGGAAGCAAGAAGAGGTCTACCTCACTGTTGAGCAGGCGATGGAGCGAGGGAAGTATCTGGATGTCTACAACGAGATTGTCGAGCTGGCCACCGCACTCTACGGGTGGGAGCGCGCCTATCCTTGGCTCGTCAAAGCGCAAGTCGAAGGCCATGGGTGGTGGCAGTATCTCTCCTCCGATGACAACGTCTGACGGCGCTGGACTATCGTGCTTGAGCACTTCCAGGAGCGCTGGTACGACTTTCTGCGGGACAGCATGGAAGAAGCAGGGAGCGTACGCAGATGGGGGATTGACACTGAGCCACGGAATGTGGGTGCGGCTCGTCCAATACATCCTTATAATGCAGCAACCAATGCGTGCGAAGCACATGATAGAGGAGATGGTCACCGGTTCGCTAGCACTAGTACCGCTCGACAATCCGGAAAACAGCACTGGAGTGGACAGCTAAGGCGATCGAATTGGGAACCGAACGCTAAATAAGGCAATTTGGCTTTATTTTGGAATCTCTTCTCTCATATCAACTCCTGTTGAACAGTGAGTGAAAAGAGCGGGGGTACAGCAGGCGGCTAGCCTCCTCACAGAGCGTAGAGTGTCTCCAAATAATCATTCTTTAAGATGGATGTGGTATCAGCCCTCGAATGAGCAGCGCAATCCCATTGTGACGACGGGGTTCTATGATGCTATTGCCTATTTTCGCAAGGATCTTAGAATTACTCTTGAAATGCTCCTGAAACGGCCTGGAGGCCAAACAGAACTATGGTATAATTGTTCTCCAAACAATGATGAAACCTCTTTCTAAAACTTGTTAGAACGTGGGTGAATTCAAGGGGAGAGTATGACAAAACAGCACATCGACAAAGAAGCTTTTTACGCGAGAATTGTAGGGTTTTTCGATCAGCGAATTCTTGCAGCATATAAAAGTGAGCCCGACAAATACGTTCTGATCCTGCGAAGGACCTATGATAACGATGAGCTCGCTGTTGCAGAAGATCATATCGACATCAGGTTTGGTTATCGTACATTAGCAAGCGGAAATCTTGCTCTGGCCGTTTTTCTCCCTGACCTTGTTGAGAAATCCGCTTCACATGTGAAACAATGGGCCGGCTATCATTTGGGAAATCCAGAATGGTCCACAGAACCCGATCATCGCTTCCAAATGTGGAAGGACCGTTATTTGGAGGGAAGTTGGGACGTTGAAAATGGGCCACGCTACCATCTGGAAAACACAATTGCAACGATCAATGCACTTTGTATCGAGGTGGTTGGGCAAGCCCTCTTCACATTCTCGAACAATCCCGCGCTCAACTTCCCTGTTGCACAAAACACTCATGCCTATGAAGACGCGCACAGGGAACTCTATAGCTATGTAATTGATGGTTTGGACAAACAGACCATTGGGCTCATAGCTGCGCATCAAAATCTAACGCTGAATCTGAACTCGGATCATACTGTGAAGGCCTTAAAGAGAGCGCTGCCTCTGTTACCACCGAACTCGCTCCTTTGGAGTGCACTTGATAAGGTGAGTGATGAGCGGCGCCGGGCCGGGCACAAAGTACGACCAAAGGCAAAGCGATTTCCCGCTTTCGAGGAGTTCACAAAAGATCTGGAAGCAGTTGTTGTAGGACTCAGAGAGTTGCTAGCAACCATGGAGAATGTGTTAGGAATGGATGGCGAGAGAGCTTGTAAGCGACAATCCGCAAAGAAGTGGCTGCCCCGGAT
>WNGJ01008220.1_pt1 | contig 19070 bp, 20 predicted proteins | sample 5400611 | NCBI WGS metagenome assembly WNGJ01 (sample SAMN13153375, study PRJNA577476) | soil metagenome | isolation source: 40 cm soil or saprolite under Garry oak tree replicate 1 | place: USA:California | collected 2016-06-15 | reverse complement strand
CCTTGGTCATAGCCACGATATCGATATCAGAGGCGTTCGTCTTCCTGAGTAGAGCCAGTCTCTTCTTGTTCTCGTCAAGCTCCACAAGGGTCGAGGTTATAGAATATATTTTGCCGAAGAACTCGTCGGGCTTTCCCTCTGGATTAGGCTCTCCGAGCAGTTTGTAGCCATACGCCATCTGAGCTACTTGACGTCCAGTGTCGTCGATGTAGAAATGGGTCTTGACTGCGTGGCCTCGCCCGCTGAGAATTCGTGCTAATGTGTCGCCGAAGATCGAGTTCTTGGCGGTCCCTATGTGAATCGGCCTTGCCGGGTTGGCGCTTGTATGTTCCACAATGACACGCTGAGGCTGACCGGTCTTCAACAAACCATACGACGATCCCTCGTGAAGGACTGCGTCGAGCGTGAGTTGGGTAAGAGTTTCAATCTTGGCCTTGAAATTAACGTAGCCAGGTTCAGCAGCCTGAACCGACTCGACTAGATGGTGGACCTTTGCCTTTCCCAACTCGTGGACAATTTCCTTGGCTATCGTCATCGGTTTCGTCTTCTGCACTCTCGAAAGCTCAAATGATAGAGAACTTGCTAAGTGGCCGAACTCCTGGTTCGGCGGGTCCTCTAGACTCGAAGCGAGGTCCAATTCAGGGAAGCGTTTCTTGTCAGATTTTTGCAGATTTGAATATGCGCTGCGGAGCAAGCTCTCACATTCGGCCCTGAATTGGCCGAAAGGATCAGAAGGTGAGCCCTTTCCAACCATTGGGACGGAGGTCATGCCGTTCAAACTTGGTTTGAGACTTTCTTTGGCTTGAGAATCTTCTTAATAAAAGTACCCCTTTTCGGGAATAGTATTATAAGCGTGGATACCTTTGTCCTGATAGGTATCTCGAATGGTAGAGGGACGCAAAAGGATAGCCAAGCCGTCAAAGGTCTCCCGCATTGTTCAAAAGCGAAACGGAGAGCTGAGGGATTACAACAGTGTCCGGATATGGCTGAAGGATCTCCGACCCACAACTCAAAGGAAGGCTCTCTACTCAATGCGCATATTCACACTCAAGACAGGAATGAATCCGGACCAGTTCTTAGCCTTTGCAGAATCACACAAGCCCGTCGAGGTCCAAGACCTAATCGACAGGACGGCCGGGGATCTCAAGCCCTCTATGGTCTTCAACGTCAAAGTAGACATGAGGTCCTTCCTTCACCATAACGGGTACAACAATCTACCAAAGGCGAAGATCACCTACTTGCTGAAAGACTGGCATGAGGGATACACCAAGCAACAGGTCCGGACCCTTCTAGGCTATCTCGATTCCAAGATTCACAAGATGCCCGTACTCTTCGCTGCCGAATCCGGACTTAGAATCCGAACCGTCCTAGCTCTCAGGTACAAGCACGTCAAAGAGGATCTCGAGGCCGGAACGATTCCGGTCTTCCTCAAGCTAGAACCCGAATTCTATCATGGCGCAAAGAGCGCCGGATTCACGTTCCTAGGTCAGAGGTCCGTACAACTACTGAAAGAAGCAATCGCAGAGGGAATAGTCAAGACGGACCCCGAAAGCCTTCTCATTCCCCGAAGCTATCAGAACCTGTACAAGGTAGTCGTCAGAGCTGCCAAGAAAGCCGGACTACCGAAACAGATCCAGGTCTTCCACGGACTCCGCAAATACTTTGACGATTCAGTTAACCGGGCCGATATTCCAGAACAGAAGAAGAACCTTCTCAAAGGAAGATTCGGCGGGGTCCTGCCGAAGCATTACACAAGCAGAGAGATCTCCGAGTTACGCGACAACTACCGGAAAGCCTACCTGTTCATAGATCCCGAGCAGGCTAACGTCGAACAGGCCGTCCAAATCCAATCGCAACAGGAAGAGGTCACGGACCTGAAGAGAGAGCTAGCTTCCGTCAAAGCTGAACTGACGGCTATCCGTAAGTGGATGGAGAAGAAGGGAAAGTGAGACGTCCGTTGAAACATAACCATACTGGCTGTGTCGCTTGCCTTCATCTTCGATCGCATGGACTATGGGACGGCTTCTCACTCGCTCATAGAGAACTACTGAAGGCCGGATACATTGAGGCGGCACACTCACTCGATTCTAGACGAACAAGAATCGTGAACCGCGAAGTGCGGAGGATCGCTATGGTGTATGGCGTCGACAAGAACGCGCTGGCTGAACTAATGCGACATCATGGATTCAGAAAGTGAACTGTCCGAAATGCAGAAAGAGAATGTGGTACGAGTCAGGCCTCTCCGTTCCCAAAGCAGGACTAACAGTCTTCTTCTGCACACGCTGCGAAGCACTATGGCGATTCTCGAAGGTTGAATCACGTTCTATACCGAGGGGTATCTCGAAAGCTACCTACCAGTACATTTCCCGGAAGGCCTACCCCCCCGGTACATAGAGAAGAAGAGAGCAAAGAGGCAAGCCGGGCGACCAGGCAAACACTGGCTCGTACTCTATCGCCCTAGTACCCATTTACAAGAACCTGTAAAGACCACACTCTCCAACTAATTGGATAAGGGTCCGCGAAAAACCCGAATCTTCTCGAACCCAAAACATTCTCTGTTCACTTAGAAGAAATCGTTTTGGAAAAGTTTGAAGCCCAATTCTGGTTTTCTGTTTTAAACCCGATAGGCTAGTAAAGTGGATATCTTGAGATTGCTAATACTAAGACATCATGCCGACTATCTATCTCCGGAAAGACCTGTATGACGAGATTGTGAAACAGGATAGAGACGTCTCAGAGTACGTTAACGTCACGATTGAGGCAGCTCTGAATCCTACGAAAGAGGGGAAGAAGCATGAGCGCCCCTACGCATAGTACCGTCAAGGTTCCAACTGAATTGCAGAACATGATTGACGTCGTGCTTGAAATCATGGTCCAGGAAGGCAAGCTACGCACAACATGGGATGAATCCGGACAACGTCGATATCATCTCGTGGATGGATGTCCTTGTGATTCTTTGCACTAAGGGAGTCCTTTACGGTTGAGTATCAAGATTCCCCGGAAACAATGGACGGATCTAGTCGAGCGAATCAGGAAGCTAGAGCAGAGAATCGAACGATTAGCGAAGAGGTCCGACTGAGTTGTACGAGTGTCCCTTCTGTCACAAGACCTTCGCTAAAGCATGGGGATTGATCACGCATTGGATCTGGGATACTGACGGCGAACTACCGGACTATGCAAAAGAACCCCGCCAAACCGGATCCTCTAGATGCTCTGATAGAGCGCTGGGGTCTCAGAAACCCTTCCCAGGTCTAGGGGGTCCGGGGCGATAGTTGGAAGATGCTTTCGAGAACCAACATAAAGTTACCGTCGACCCGTCGGACCCTCTCGGATTCATCAAACGCGAATATCTAGACCGTGAGATAGTCGGTGAAGACCGAAACAAGTTACTGCTCTTCCTGCTTTGCTGCACAACCTTCACGGACAACCCTCTAAGCGGAATCCTGCAGGCTCGAAGCTCTGCCGGGAAGAGCTGGCTAGTCAACCGTGTTCTAGATCTCTTCCGGCCACTAGGAAATGTGATCGAAGCGTCACGCATGACCCCGGCCTATCTCGAAAACATGGCCAGCAAGAACAGAGAACCGAAGCCGATCCGGACAAAGGAAGAGTCAGACCAGGAATATTTAGAACGTTTTCAGAAATGGAAGAGACAACCTAGAACAGTTGATCTAAAGGGAAAGATTCTCTTCATAGACGAGCTTCGAGGAATACAGAACGTTCAAGCGCCGAAGCTGCTCATCACCGAGAAGAGACTCCTTCTAAGAACTGTCGACGTTAACCGCGAATCAGTAGAGCTAGAGGTACTAGGACCCCCGACAATCATAACAACAACAACCCTGGCAGCTCTCGAAGATCCGGAATTCGCGAACCGGGTCCTAACGATACAGGTTGATGAAAGTCAAGAACAGACCGAGGCAATACTGGGCCGCCACGCTGAACGATTTGCAGACCCGGCCGAAGATCTAACCGAGTATCAGAAGGACAAAGCGATAGTTGAGTTCTTCAACAGTCAAAGACCCTACAAAGTAGGTAACCCCTTCGCTACTCTGATCCTACAGGACTATCCCACCAAGAATATCGAAGCACGTCGAGACTTTCCAAAACTACTAGCTCTAGCAAACGTGCTTACCTGGCTGAATCAGAACCGACGCCGGAAGGCCAAGAAGGGGTTAGAGATCTTCCTAGTCACGGACAAGTCGGATATGGAGAAGGTCAAAGAGATCGGACTAGTAGCGCTCAGAGAATCGCTAGCTGGCTATTCGGAGAAGGAAGACGCTCTTCTTGAGATCTTCAAAGACGCATACGAGGAAAGGGTTTCGCACGGTCAATCAGGCCTATCCGAATCAGGGGGGTCGAAAGGGTCCTACAACTATCTAACAGTACATGACGCAGCCGAGAAGCTGAGAAAGAAGGTCCGAAGAGGGGAAGAGTGGACCCGGAAGCATATCGGCAAACTTGTAGAGGAAGAATTCCTAGAAGAACATCCTGACAACTCACCAGGTAAGAAGGGCCTCAGGTACCGATATTCAGAGCTCCAGCCTGAGATTCTAGAGATTGACACGGAGAGGTATACGAACGAGGTCCTACCTACCTGGGCCGAATCATACGGCTATCAGCTCGTAGATACCAAGAATGAGGACCCTCTCCGCTTTTCTGTAAAAGAGGGAAAGACCGAACTAACCCCAAAACAGATACCGTTTGCAGAGTCTAAACCCGAAAATCCCCCATCCGTGACGGATGGGGAATCCTCATCCCCGCATCAACCAATTGGGGAACCGAAGCCCCTCAACTCAGTTGTTCCACGTTTTACAGAAAAGCAGAGTATACCAGAAAGTCTTCCAACTTACAAGCAGATCCCCAAGGCCAAATCTGAGAGCATAGAGAAGGCTGTCTGTAGCCGGTGTTACGAGAAGAGGAAGTACGCAGCTCTCAAAGGCGTTGAGAAGATAGCTTCTCTTGAAAGTGGCAAGTGTGAAGATTGCGGTAAGAAACTAGAGTACACTGGCAATCCTGTAGGCTACGCTCTGAGGATCAGCTAGCCATGTCTCAGAATGTATATCGAGATAGAACGGCTGTAAGTCTGTCACTAGAGAAAGGCTACACTACCTTCAGGGTATTGGCCCCTCTCCCCCCCGTTCATACTAACCTACTAGTAAATGATCTAGTATATGGCCGGACTAACCCGGGAATCTTGAGGACGCTACCCAGGGTCCGAGGGTCGACACTTGTTTCTTTTTTTCCAATAGTTAGCCTGTGTGCTAGTCTATCCGGAGATAACTTGGCATGAGTAGGGGAAGCCGTCGACGGAAGACTCGGAGAAAGTATGAGGATCGACACTGGGGCAACCTGGATCATAACCCTGAACGTTGCCTGCTCTGTCTGCTTGAGAGGTCGAGACAGTGAGTAAGGGACACTCGAAGGATCCTCTCTCCGGGATCTGGGTCTACCTACTGCTTGCAGCTCTAGCGCTGCTTCTAGTTCTAGCCGTCAAGTACGGGTAGAATGGAGAGGTTGACACTCGGTATGTCGCCAGGTCTGGCTGATCTGAGACTCTGGGCCGAGGGATGCCAACGAGGGGACTTCCTCTGATTGAGACGGTCAAAGGTAGTTTGGGCCGTTCTTTCGACCCCTTCGTGTACCGAGGCCTAAGGGTTTACGGGTTCGAATCCCGTCCTCTCCGCCAAATCATACAGTGGAAAAAGAGGGGATAGGGGAATCTCTTCCCCCCTGTCGACTTACTGGCTTGCGAACCAGTCTAGCTGGAAGACACCGGATAGCGAAGCGGTCGGACTGACGCTGATCGTTCCTACGAAGTTGTTAACGCCAGGGTTGATAGTGACCGCAGCACTCGTTACCCGATAGACGAATCCACTGTTTACCGGGGCCAAACGCGAGACTGATCCCAGGCTCATGGTTAGGGGTCCGTTGAAACCGCCACTCTGGCCAGTGTTCGAACTGTCGCTACTCCAATCGTTCGGGTCGGTAGCATTGTAGGATAGGAAGAGGGTTACTGGCTGCGATACTGCGCTCTGGATTGTCAACGTAACGTTTCCCTGTCCACCTGGTAAGAGGACCTGCCCTGCAGAGTTGGCGAAAGAATATGCTACGCCGATCGAGAAGACTTGAGTATTTGGGAAGGTTGCTCTGAGAGCGCCAGTAACACTAAGCGTGTTGTAGGCCGTGAATCCTGTCAATGCAATCAGTAAGAGAGGAAGGGCTAGCCTGCCTAGTCTCTTTGTGAAAGGCCTGTCAGGCGTCGACGGTAACGGATCTCCCTGTCCCTCAGGGTATCGAGCTGCGCGAGTGTCTTCATGCGGATTGCCTCTATCATCAAAGTTTTCCATATTGTTATCACCACAAGAACCAGCTAGGTTAGGTGAAACTGTCTTAAGGGAATCCGACGATTATCCAACTAGACCCTAGACAAGTCTCTCCCGAAATGGACTAGTGTTTCTTACAATGATTCCGCTAAACTATAGAATCTTCCCGAAATGAGGATGTACTCTTAATAGAACTCTCTAGGGTTGGGATTTTGAAGGTGCATGCGACGGTAGTGCTGGGACCGGTCGACGTCCTAATCATTTTCCTCGTCTCGATTGTTGCAGGATTCATAGGGGCTTTGTTCGGGTTGGGAGGGGGAGTCTTGATCATTCCCTTTCTGACGCTTGTTGAAGGGGTCCCGGTGCCCCTCGCTGTAGGAGCGAGCATCGTCTCCGTCGTGGCGACCTCTAGTGCATCAGCCGCCACTTATGTTCAGGATCATCTAACAAACCTTCGGCTGGGAATGTTTCTGGAAATTGGCACTGTCGCTGGAGCCATCACGGGAGCATTTGTCTCCGTGTTTCTGCCAGCTTCCTATCTCTTCGTACTCTTTGGGATAATCCTACTATACACAACGATCGTCATGATTAGAGCCAGAGGAATAGATTTTCCCGCGAACGTGAGCCCAGACAAGACATCTAGAATTCTTGCCTTAGGCAGTCAATACGAGGACCACAGCTTGAATCGAGTAGTGAAGTATGAAGTCACCCGGACACCCCTCACAGTCTTCATCGGCTTCTTCGCAGGGATAGTTTCCGGGTTACTCGGTGTGGGTGGAGGAATCATCAACGTTCCCACGATGAATCTGGTGAGTAAGATCCCTGTCAAAGTGGCGTCAGCCACCAGCAACTTCATCATCGGCGTGACGGCCGCGTCCAGCGCCTCTGTTTATCTGCTAAGAGGAGACGTTCATCCATTGCTCGCCGCTCCACTTATCATAGGAGTCGCGGGAGGAGCACTGCTTGGAACCAAGGTTCTGAAGGTGACTCCTCCAACTCGAGTGAAGGTCGCGTTCGGAATTCTGCTCGCCGCGATATCTCTGTTGATGATCTTGAAAGGATTCAGTCTGCCGGTGGTTTTGTAAGAGAGCCATGGACCTCAACAAACTCGTTTCCTACTCCCTGCGTATCGGGGTTTTCGCGAGTGCTCTACTAAGCCTAGTCGGACTCTTCGTCTGGGTGGCTAGTGGTTTCGATAACATTGTCTCCGCTGCCGGATCAGAGATTGGCAAAACGCTTGCGTCTGCCTTCGTTGGAAACGATTCAGGCATCATCTATCTCGCGATCCTTATTCTTATCGCCACTCCAGTGTTTCGAGTGGCAATATCCTCAGTCTATTTTGTTAAGGAAGGAGATAGAAAGTATGTTCTGATAAGTCTCGCAGTTCTCTCCATGCTAATATTCGCTCTCGTCTCAGGCTACGCGGGCTAAAGGAAATGTGACCTTTGAGAATGAACATCCTGATTGCGGGAGGACTGGTTTCAGCTGTAAGCGTCCTGCTTCTCTCCTCAGAAATTGTCGCCTCATTTTTTGGATTCGCGCTCGGAGGTTTGAACATAATCACCGGAGTCCTAACTCCAAAAGCAGGAGGAATAGTCTATCCCACTGACCAGCGGGACCCGTTGAAATTGTCGCTCGGTATCATCGTAGGAGGCATCACTGCATTTTCGTCGCAGGAATTCTTGACTCAGAGACGAAGAGATGGGATCAGGACGGGGAATCTTCTCGAGCTGTCGGACCGCGGCGACCTTGAGTTTCCCTATGAGGAGTTAGACCAGGTCCAGCTGTCGGGGAACAGGATTCAGCTCTATCTGAAGGATAGAATTGTACGAATCGTGATATCCAGAAAATACTCGAGGATACTGGGACCTGCGCTCGAGAAGGTTATTCCCGCGAATCTTCAGTCGGGACCTGTTCCTTCTGAGAGAGCCCTCTAAAGAAGAGGACTAGAAGAGCGATCATTCCTGTTGCGACCGTCGCGAGCTCCCCCGCCGCCAGGACGCGATTCGGTTCGATGAATAGCGCGCCTCGCCCGGTGGTTTCAACATAGAACGCCCATGCCATGAAGATCATACTTGCCAACCCTGTTGCGAGAGAGTAGATCCAGACGCCGCTCCAGAACAAGATTCGAGAGATCCGCGACGAAGCCATGACGGAACAGGATATTTGCCGTGCAGCGTTATTAACGTGGCGTAAAGCCTAGAGTCCACTCGACAGTCGCTTCCCAAAACGAAAGTCTCAATGGAGGATAGGAAGTCTTGAGGGCAAAGCTAGTTTTTATTCCGACAAAGTTCCACCGCAGCAAGGGACCGTAGTCTAGATCGCCCGATCAGTTGTCTGATAGATGGCGAGGACAACCAGGATAGGACATCGGGCTCCGGCGCGTCTTGCGGCGAGACCCGAAGGTCGTGGGTTCAAATCCCACCGGTCCCGCTAATCGCGATGCGCCTTTGTACTGTTGACTCAGCGTCGTGGACGAGTTGTCTCAACTCCTTTCGCAGCAGCTCAATGTGTAGATTCTCTAGCTCCCCAGGATCCAGTATGGTAGTTGCGCCATCTGCGAGTGCTTCTCTGGCCAGGACTTCTTCAGGGTTCATGCCGTAGGCTCTGATGATCTCCTTCACTGTTTCGAGCTTGCTCAGAGTCGTCTTCGGTCTGATCGCCAGACCCCGGTTCGCGTATTCCGTTCTCAGTCTCTCAGCTCCAAGGCTCTCAATGTCATCGTAGGTGTCAACCGTGTGGCCCATCCAATACTCGACAAAGTCCGGAGGCGCACCTAGAGCGGTGAGCTGTGTCTTGAAGTATTTTCGGAGACTGTGGACTCGCAGGTCGAACATTCGACCGTTAGGCTTCTTCAATAATTGAGCCTTGGCGTAGAGGTTGTGGACGACTCGACGAATCTGCTTGCCTGTTATCGGTCTAGGAGACTCCGCTGTCTGATCCCGGATCAAGGGGGACGAGTCTGTCAACGTTTCGGGCGGGGTCCTGCAACCTGGTGCGCTTGTCCTTCGAGATTCGAGGTAGAGTCGAGTGTAGAGAGCAGCCTCAGCGCCGAGAAAAGTGGTGTAGGAGTGGTACTTGCCCTTGGTGATCGCCGCCTCGACCTTGATAGCTATAGGTATCCGACGCTGCTCTAGATCGTCGCGGACATGTCTGTACTGCAAGAGTGACAGTGTAGTCTCCCGGAAGCCCCCGAGCGCCATGATCGATACGATTGCCTTCTCTCGTAGAGTTGCGATGTCGAGGACCCTTGACAGTTCCTCAGGAGTAGGGGCGCGATCCCTGAACGTCACTCGACGGCTGAGAGGCTCGGACAGTTTGACGTCGACACCGTTGACCTTGTAGAAGGTCTTGACATGTTTGACCGTACAGTGGACCCGGCCCACACTGAGACCGTCGTCTTGGAGATGCGCGAGGTAGTCTTCCAGGAAGCCGATATGGCTCTGAACTCGGACCGCGTCGACGATGTTGCCTCCAGCCTTCACATCTTGAATGATGAAGTCGGGGCTGTGTCCGAGGAACCGACTGTATCGGCTGAGAGAGTCGACGTAGGTGTAGAAGGTCTGAGTGCTACCGCTGTAGTGTCGGAGGAAGTGGCGGGCGAGTCTGACGAGCGATTGATTCTCGAAGACCCACGGGATTAGGTTGGCGCGTTCTGAAGCGAAGGCGCGCAAGATGTATACAATGAGTCCTTTCTCTCTCGCGTCCAAGACCTTCTGCAAAGGCACTCTGACCGGGGTCTTGAATCGCCAGCCTCTCAGAGACTCTCGCAAGACTAGGTGACCTTCCTCAATCGTTGTGGGAACTGGAAGGTCGACCAACTCTTCGACCGCAAGCTGTCTCGGTCTGATGATGAGCTGAGTTCTCGTCCGTTCTGTCTGTGGCTGTAGCATTGTCTTCACCGTGTTTTCCTTCAATTCCTATCCTTCCTACAGTAAGGAATATAACTGTTACTCGAAAGTTGAAGAAGCATGGAGAAAATCCTCGGAATGGGAAAGGTCTCTACGCATGGGCAGACCTCTATACCCCAGCCTGTCAGAGAGAAGTTTCGCATCAAGATAGGAGACAGCGTTCTCTTCCTCGAGAAGGACGGAGAACTCGTCATCCGCAAAGCGTAGCTAATCACTGGAAGACCTCTATCTTGACTAGGTCCGACCGGAGGATCACAAGCCCGCTGGCCTTCGGGTCTCCGCCTTTCAACGTGGGCGGACCCGCGTCGCGGTCTGAGCAGACCACTACATAGTCGGGAGATTCGTAGACGAGCCAGCCGAGACACTCCCGCGTTTGCGGCACCATCAGTGTAGGGTCCGACCTGTGGAACGCGACGTGGTCCTTGTAGACAACGTGGACCCGTGTCTCACGTCTCAATCGTTCACGTCCTGTTTCACTAGCTCCCAGACAGCCATGTTGGGGTATCCGTGGTTGACCTTCCTGTGAGACCTAGCGATCCCCACGCGGCGAATCTTACGCTGCCGAGCCAAATGCAGGAAAGCGACGCCGACAACTCTTGGGTCCCGGTTAGGTAGTAGCTCTCTGGCCTTGTCGTAGATGTCGTCGCTGCAACAGGTTCGATTCCAGCGGAGATGGTCTAGGACAAGCGGCGCCAGCAGTTCGGCGACTCCACCGATCCTTCTTTCCAGATCGTAGGGCGGAGCTGGTGAAGAGTCGACACTGATCTCACGCGAACGAGCAAAGTCCCACCTGCTTCCAGGGTTGACGTCCGCGCTGACCCGTGAACCATTCGGCGGCCAGACCGTCCCATTCCAGATCGCGAGAGGTCTCGGATTCTCCTTAGTGTAGACGAGCAACCACTCAGATCCACCTTTTGCTGGGCGACGCTCGCGAGCAGTGACAGTCCCGGAGTAGAGACTCACTAGGTGAACACCGGCTTCAGAAAAGGCGACTTACAGATCTGACAGAGACTCGGCGCTCGAAGCTGGCCCATCAGAGTCTCATGTGCGTTGATACAGACCCAAACCCTAGGCGCAGCACTCGCGTCTAACCCGAGCTCACGGGACAGGTCTATACTGTGGGCTGACGTCTGCTCTGTCAATTCTCGTAATCTTCCTCGACTATGTCACGGTTCAGAGAGACCTGTTTCACACCGCCTCGTCCATTTCTGAACACTTTTAGAAAACCGTAGATATTGTCCTCTCGCGGGATCCAGCGATGGACGACAGTGTAGACGCTGACCTTTGCCAGCTTCGCACTGTTACGGACAAAGTCCTCATACGGAAAACTGTCAACCTTGTCCAGTGTATTCTTAGCATAATCGACAAACTTCGGCCAGCCTAATTCATGCCGCGACTCGCTCGCCGTCCTATCCCCCGGCATCCTCGACACAGGGTCACTGTCGCGCACACGCACAGGCTGATTAGCATACCACGTTTTTGCAGGTCGGGCTTTGTCAGAGAGGACCTTGTTGCACCGGTCGCAACTACCGACTAGATGCTTAGGGTTCCGGCAGGGCGGGTTATGGCAGAGATGAGCTGCGACCTCAACGGGTCCGGTACAGGTTGCAAGATGATAGTAGCATCGGTTTTCCTGCTGGATTCTCAGATATTGCAGGACGATCTCTGGCGGACGATAGCGGGTCCGCTTGTTCAGTGTGATGCAAGGCTCCTGTTGCGCACACACAGCCTGTTTTTTGCCGTCGAATTCTCGACCGTCGGAAGTCGGGTTTGCCGTCGTGATCGGGGACGTTACCGACTCTGGCGCTTGATGCGGTATCTTTTTAATCTCAGAAGAACTAGCCGTGGTTGTCACACTTCCGTAGCCCGGAGGTTTGACAGTAGCCGCGAATCGTCGAGGCTTGGCGTTTCACCGACGCCAATCCTCCCTGTTTTTGTGAAACTCTAACGAACATACTCAACCGACTCCTCACTCGTAGGTTTCGAACGGGTCATCCAGCCAGAAGGTAATTCGACTGGCTCCGATACAGTCTCTGGACTCGTCTTGTCGATTACTGCGCGTAGCTGATCCAGAACATCTTCAGTCGAAATTCCCTCAGGAAGGTCTCTCCGGATACGGACCGTCGTCTGCGAATCGATGCCCCTTTCTCTTGTCCTGACTGTCAACACGCAATGAATTGTTCGTGTCATGCCGCGTCGATTACTCCTAGCGCCCGCTTCTGTTCTTTCGTCAACACATCGAGCTGAGCCATCCCTCGAAGAATTAGAAATCTGATCGTGTCCGATCTCGTGGGGTCCTGCCGCTTCGCCCTCAGTCTGTCAATCTGCTCAGTAAGATCCTCGGCCAGCCGGAACGTTGTGGGACCTGACATAGACGTATACAAATCATTTAAGCTACGCCCGTAGAACATTAGTTCGTTTTTCAGGTGAAAACGAAACGGCGGACAAGTTCGGTAAGTTACCGCATGATCAGTTAGAGATTCTCATCGCTCTACTCGCAGAGCAGACATACAGTAGTTTCGGACAGTTGGCGTCGACAGTTGACCGTTCGAAAGGTCACGTATGGCAGTCGATTCAGGACATGGCTCGCAAGGGCCTTGTTACTGACGGGCGCGATGGCCAGCCGATCACTATTACGGAAACAGGAGTTCACGAACTCTGGACTGACGTTATCGAACGAATCCCGTCGAAAGGGGTGACGGGCATTAATCCTAAACGGCGTGAGGTGCTCAGACGAATGCTCACCTTGTCTAACAAGCTGACAGGATTCAAATCCGAGTCCTACGGTGAGCTACTTCCTAAACTGTGGTCGCGGCTGGAAGCTCGGCGATCCGAAGCTTTGAAACTGCTAGGGGGACGACCTTACTATGACCTGCACAAGACGTCGGCGAAGATCGCGATCATGCAGCTCAGGAAGAAGGGACCAGATCTAGAGGCTGAGCTATCGACGTAAACAAGAATCCGTTAACGTTTGGAGTCTTCAGGGCATTCGGATTTTGACGCAGTACGGGCCGCCTTTCGATCACCGATTCGAGACCCTGCGTTGGATAACATACCTATTCCTAGGTGGAGCTCTTAACGCGGCTGTTCTGGAAATTTTCGGAGACTACCTACTCCACCTCCACTTTCCGCTAGTCGGCGCGGATTTTTGGCTCTTGATCATTCTGCCACTTGGTCTCGTCTTTCTGACACCTGTCATTCTGTCCTTAGCCTTCTCGCGATTTCAGCCTGAGAAACAAATTGTTCCGCCTCTATACATTCAACTCGTGTCGGCGGGATGGTTCTTGGGCTTCATCTACGTAAGATGGTCGGCTGATTGGCTCCCAATCCTTGCGCTCGAATTGTTCTATGCGTGGTTTGGAGGGACGATACAGAACGTCATAGCGGTTTGGTTACTCGGACTCTCTACCGACAGGAGGAACCTCATTCCCTACTCGTTGGAAATTAGTTCGCTGCCAGAGAAGGTAGAGCAGACCCTCTCGACTGAGAGATTTCGAGACAATCTAGATCTATTGAATGCGGGAGAAGAGAGGGATGACCATCGCTGGGAGTACATAGGCGGGAGAAAAAATGCGGCCAGTCGCTATGGTATCCTAGTCGAGGTTAGGGAGGGATCAAAACCTGAGTCGTCACTGGTGAACTTGGTATTCTATGAGAGGACTTCCTACTATGTCAGTCCTGTAACTGACGACCTGAGAGAGTACGCTTCTGCCAAACTGGCGTATCTAAAAAGCCTCTTTCAGAAGCTCGATGGCGGGATTACTGTGTCTGAGTTAGAACCCACAAACGCTGATGGTTTGATCAATAGAACGCTAGATAACATGCAAGGAGTAGTTCCCCAATTCGGACGAATCTCAAAGCTCGGCTGGTTCAAAGTCGGTTCCTTTATTGGCGCTCTAGTTATCGCCGTCGCTGATGCAGTTGTCTTGAAGGACCTACCCTCTTCCCTTGCTTTGTTCGCACTCATTCTGTTGTACCTAGCGTTCGAGTTGGGTTCTGGTCTAACACGAAAATCTAAGGCGGGTTAGCGAGGAATGAGTTCCGCGAGCGATCGTGAGTTCTATAGACTCGGAACCGCCGGCGGTTTTCAGTATAGAGTCTGCTCGCTCGAGGAATGTCTGGTTAGAGTCGACGAGACTCGGGTACGGGTTCTATAGAGTAGGTGGCTGACGTCAGGTGTGCTAGCGACGCTAGTCCCCTTTGTGATCTAGACTCAGTAGTTCGTCGAGTTTCCTGTCTAGAACATCGAGTCTGAGTTCGACGGCTGTAGCAATGAGCAATGCGATTGCTAGGGATATGAGAATGTAGTCGGCGGCCTGTTGTCCTATGAAGTAGGAACCTAGTGCGGCCAGTATACATGCAAGGGCCGAACCGACGAACCACAGATTCGGCTTTTCCGTGTACCTCCGCTTCGTTGTCAACTGTTAGTAGATCCTCAGGCATCCGTGCCCTACGGTTCAGCAATAACCTGCTGCTCCGCGTGGCGAAGACAAAGAGTTACAGGTGAAGTGCTTGTTCGCCTGTAAGGGGCCCAATGGGATCCCCCCCCAAAAACAAGCGGGACGTCGTGGGTCCGTTAGCTGATCGTTGTCGCGGTCCATGTTTCCGTGATGCTCGCCTGAGAGTTGCCAGAGTTGATGCCACAGCAAATTGTGTAGTTGCCTGAACTGAGAACTCGCAACGAGAGTGTCTGGGTTGTGATTACCGCTAGAGCCACGTTCCAGTTGTTGCTGCAAATCGTAGACTGTGTCGAGTTGGGAGCGTAGAGGAAGAGTTCAATGCCCGAGCTGGGTCCGTTGCTGAAGAAGTTCCACGAGATGAACGTCGAGCCGGGATCGTGTCCGGTAAGATTCAGATTGAAGTAGGCTGCGGTTGACGAGCATAGAGGAATAGAGAACAATGGAACCTGCTGAGACAATGCCTGACTGTGAAGTGTCGGCGGCGCTGTCTTCGTCGCGGGTATAATCGCGTAAGAACGAGCTAGGGTTCCAGAGAGGAAGGCTACAACCGTGAGTAAAGCCACTACAATCACTCGTTTCTTTTCCAAGAATACTTCACCTCCCGATCTACGAGATTCCGTCGCAACTGATTGCCGAGGGAATAAAAGACCCTGCCAGCGGTAAGAATCACTTGTCTACTTCTACAGTCTTGACGACGAGTCTGCGGCCTAGTTTCTTCTTCAACCTCTCACAGAACTCGACCACTAGACTGTCAGCGTCCTTCCCGCTCTTTGCTTGGACAGTCAAGTATATCGCGACTGGCCACTCGCCCATTTTCTTCCTCGACTCTTTCAACCGCAGCCGTGGCTCCCGGTCCTTTGGTACCAAGTCCGGACGTCGTGCTTGGCACCATTAGCAGGATCCGTAAATCTGTTGACGTTCAGGGCTTCGTGGGCACCGGTGGAAACGTGTGACTGAAGAGAGTTGTACCGGTCGCTGCAACCAGGACGATGATGACGAGCAGGAATAACAGTATCAGAAAGCCTGGGAGTAGAAGCTCGATCTGCCAAGGAAGCTTAGCCATCACCGGAAGGATGCTCTCCGGCTGAAGTTCTTCCAGGACCTACACCAGCGAATCTGTCCAGTGTCCCTCGGGTCCTCGGTCTCGATTCCGCAGGGCGCAGGATGGACTCTACTCTCAGCAAGACTCTGAAGTGTATTTGATGATGAATTGATCATTCGGTCGAATCTCGGTCGAACAAGTTGGGTCCGAGTTGTCGTACAGGTTTGACGTTCCTAGCTGGACTGAACCGCTCTTCCTTTCTCTTCTGCTGCTGAGACTCGAATATGCAGCGCAGGCATCGTTCTGGATCATGGGGCCGCACCGTCTCGCTCGTACTAGGTACGAGACGACCATTGGCTGCCACTCTGACACACGAGGGCTTCGCTACGGACTGCTCGTTCATTTTCCTTAGAAGGTCATCGTCACCGTGAAGCTCGGAGTCATAGCGGCGGCGAGCGGATACACCTGACCACTATTCGCTGTAACCCACTGAGCGTTGTACCAGAAGTAGGTAACGCAGGCCAGCGTGAACGTATCCCCGGAAACGAGGGCATGCTGATCAATCACGAGACTGACAGTGAAAGTCCCCGTCGACGTCAATGGACTCTGAGAGTTCAGAGCCGACTTCTGAGTCGAAACGTCGGGTATCTGGATCCCATAGATGTTGCCGCTCTGACTCGCCGACGTCTTCTGAAAGAGCAGAGGCAATCCCGAGATAGCCGGAGCATCAGCAGCCGCGCCCCCGGTCACCGCTGCCGAACACTGAAGATAGGCGTTGAGCGGTGCATAGTTCGCATCAGTCTGGACCGAGCTGACGAAACCCGCCTCATAGGGAAACGTTGTAGGGCTGTAGGTGTTGCTGACTGTCAACGCGTAGGTGAAAGAATTTCCGAGCGGACTAGCCGAGTTAGTCTTAGCGTCCCTCGCAGATCCAGTAGAACCGCTGTGACCTACGCCAGTGCATGCGGTTGTGCTGTTGGTGGTGAACTGGCCGCAGAGCTGGTACTTGTCCTGGACAATGTTAACGTATAGTTGCAGGGTCAGGCTCGACACGCCGTAGGCGCTGGCGAACGGTAGAACTCCTACGCCCTGTCCATTCGGACCCGCAGGAAGCGGATAGTAGGTGACGGTGTTGCCAGCCGAGAAGTCCGATGTGCAGGTGGTCGATTGAGCCGCGCCGTTAAGACTAGAACAGACCTCGACTACAATCGCCTGGCCAGTCTGATACCCGGCTGTCGACGTGAACACGTTGCTACTCTCCTGTCCAGCATCTAGGGCAGTCCCTGGGGCAGCGTTGTTCAACGCTCCACCGTTGCTGAGGATTCTGAGATAGAGGCTGTTGGTCGACTGCCCCGTCACCGCGTCCACTGTCTTGATGGTCAAGCTCGAGAATAGGGCGATGTAGCATCCGGACCTGACCGCGTTTGTAGTCGGTAGACTCAACGGCTCGACCGACTGGGCGGTCGCGCACCATGCCGTCGTAGTAGACGAAGCTGGCGGTGTCGGCTGAGTGGGAACACTGTAGCCGCTGAGCGTGAAGAGACCGCTCTGGTTGATAATGAGCAGAGCGACAACAGCGATAACGAGCACTCCGAGAATCTTGTAGTTCATCTAGGCGCTCTCCCGCCTTGACAAGTAGTCCTTCAACTGACGCTCAACAATCTCTCTGGCCGTCGTTCCCCGGAGAACTGCGTCGGCTCGCACTTGGCGCCAGAGGTCCGAGTCGAGTGTGATCGACGTTTTCTGGACAGACATTCTAAGCCTGCCCAGTATTAGGTTGCGCGTCGCTTGATATGTTTTTACCGTTCTACCGCTGAGAGATACCGTTCGACAGATCTAGATTTTCACGCGAATCCCCCCCGCCTAGAAAGCCCCAAAAGCGCCGGCGTATTCCCCCGGAGGAAACAAAAAAGTGTCTCCACCGAAAATATTAGCGGTTGTTTTCTACTACAGAAAGCAACATTTGTGCTCCTGACAAAAAGCAACGAGCGTGACGGACTCTTCGAGTAGTAATAGATCTAGATTTATAGGGTAACTTTGGTAGTAGAGAAAGAGAGATAGTTTACTTTGGATGGTAGACGTGTTAAGAGATTGAGGGCGCTCGACTTGATACTTCAGCAGGCACATGAGAGTAAGTGGACGATAACGACTCCGGGTCTTGAAGATCGGATAGCGAGACTGCTCTCGCCCCTTCTGTTATCCCCAGATGCTCAGAAGCAGTACGTCGATAGTCTAGTGAACCTGTTGAGGTTAGAGGCTCAGAACCGTAAACGAGTGAGGATAGACTTGGCCTCAGGCGGTTACGAGCTGGTCGAAGAGCCGACGGCTGAGACTCTTCCGAGACCCGAGCAGCCCGTTGCTATGAAGACGTCGGCTTAGACTCTTCCAGCCTCTCTAGAATCTTCCGCTTCATTTCGAACTCGATGCCGGTCTCGTAGATCATTGTCGTCGTTATGCTCTTGTGTCGCATCATGTCCTTGCGGAGTCCTAGGTCGATGCCTTTCCGTTTCATGTCATTGTTGAAGAAGGCGCGTAGACGGTGAGGACCTACTCTCTCCCAGTCTTCGACCCCGGCGACCTGAGCATACTTCTTGACTAGACGCTCAGCATGAACCTCGCTGATTGGGAACAGCTTGGCACTGGGTTGTAACGGTTCAGCATGCGCTCGGAGCTGGATCATGACATCATCGCTCAATGGATAGAGGGTGTCCTGAACGATGCCTCGAGCGTAGCCTTTACCCTTGACCCAGATTCCCTTCAGCCGAAGGTCTTCCTTGTGTATCCCTGGAAGCCCACGCCAGCCGACGATCTCTCCGCAGCGCAGACCATACCGCATGAGCAAGACCATCAAATAGCGTTCATTGGAGTCCTCCTTTGCGACGGCCAGAATCCGCTCTACCTCTTCAGGTTCTAGCCATTTCGGTTTGTCCTTTTTCGGTTTGCCCATCGTTAGATTGACACTCGTCTGATCTTGGCTCGAAAAAGAGGGGGAGTACAAAGGTGCGTCACGATGCGCGAATCCCACCGGTCCCGCCTTTCCCAGGCCACACCGAGAATGGATTCAACGAAGAATTCTCCAATATCAGAGGTACACTCTACTCGCGACCAAAAGCCCGGTCTTGTGTCGCGAGGATCAAGTGCGAATCTGCGAGACCGTTGAAGTTTTGCACGGGTTGCCTGGTGCGGGGGTCTATCAGTCTATCTCTGATGAATAACAATGAAGCGGGCGGTTGCTAGTACACAACTGCGCCTGGCGAGAGAATGTCGAAGACCCATATGAGTTCACGGGCACCGGCCAGCAGGCCCGCCCCGGAGATCAGAAAGCAACTCGAAGACC
>WNGJ01002339.1_pt1 | contig 19086 bp, 14 predicted proteins | sample 5400611 | NCBI WGS metagenome assembly WNGJ01 (sample SAMN13153375, study PRJNA577476) | soil metagenome | isolation source: 40 cm soil or saprolite under Garry oak tree replicate 1 | place: USA:California | collected 2016-06-15 | reverse complement strand
CCGCCGGTGAGGGCCTGCACCAAATTCCCGTCGGCCCGGTTCATGCCGGCATCATCGAGCCCGGGCATTTCCGTTTTACCGCCAACGGCGAGACGGTGGTTCGGTTGGAGCAGCGCCTTGGTTATGTGCACAAGGGCATCGAGGCGCTGATGGTGGGCGCCATCCCCGATACGGCCGCACGTTTAGCCGGCCGCACCTCGGGCGACAGCACGGTTGCTTACGCGCTTGCCTTTGCTCATGCAGTCGAGGCGGCGATGGACGTCGAGGTTCCGCCCCGTGCGATCTATCTGCGGGCGCTGATGGCAGAGCTCGAACGTCTCGCCAATCATTTTGGGGATATCGGGGCCATCTGCAATGATGCGTCGTTCTCGCTCATGCACGCCCAGTGCGGCATCCTGCGCGAAAAAACCTTGCGCGCCGCGGAGTCGTGCTTCGGCCATCGGCTCATGATGGACGCCGTGGTGCCCGGCGGCGTCGCTCGTGATCTCGGTGCGAGCTGCGGCACCGAGGTGGCGGCATTGTTGGAGGAGATCCGGCGCTTGTTCCCGCAACTCGTCGAGCTCTATGACAATACCGCCTCGCTGCAGGACCGCACCGCCGCCACAGGAGTTCTGCGCGGCGAGCTGGCACGGCAATTCGGCGCCGGCGGTTATATCGGGCGTGCCAGCGGCCGCGCCTTCGATGCGCGCAAGATGCCCGGCTACCCGCCCTACGATCGGCTCGATTTCGACGTTCCCGTGTTCGACGCCGGTGACGTCAACGCCCGCGTCTGGGTGCGCATTCGCGAGGTCGAGCAGAGCCTCGGGTTGATAGATCAGATCTTGCGACGTCTGCCCGCAGGCGCCATTCGGGTCGCGATCGATCCGGCTGGCGAGGCGCGCGAAGGTCTCGGAATGGCGGAAGCGTTTCGCGGTGACGTGCTGGTGTGGATGCGACTCGAACGCGGCCGCCTCGCGCGTTGTCACCTGCGCGATCCGTCCTGGTTTCAATGGCCGCTGTTGGAAGCCGTGATCGAGGGCAATATCGTCGCCGACTTCCCACTGTGCAACAAATCGTTCAACTGCTCTTATTCCGGTCACGATCTCTAAGATCACGACATGCGCAGGATTTTGTTCGACAGTCTGATGCGCCGTCCCCTGACCGAAGCAGCGCCGGTCAAGGACGAGGCGATGCTTGCCGAGTTGGGCGCCAGCGTCGAGCGTGCCGCGCTGCGGCGTTTGGGCCGCAGTCTCTCGATTCGGGAGGTTGATGCCGGGTCATGCAACGGCTGCGAACTCGAGATCCACGCGCTCAATAACGCCTTCTATGATCTCGAACGCTTCGGGCTGCACTTCGTGGCGTCGCCGCGCCACGCCGACGTGCTGCTCGTGACGGGGCCGGTCACCAGGAACATGCGCGAGGCGCTCGAGCGCACGTATAATGCTACGCCCGATCCCAAATGGGTGGTCGCGGTCGGGGACTGCGCGGTGGACGGCGGTATTTTTTCCGGCAGCTACGCGGTCGTCGGCGGGGTCTCTGGCGTCGTACCCGTCGACCTACACATTCGCGGCTGCCCGCCGCGCCCGACGCAATTGCTCCAGGGGCTGCTGACATTGCTCGAGGCCTGACGCGGTGCGGGCAGCTTTGCTAGAGCTTCTGTGGAATCATCGCGGCCGTGGAGCTGGTACCAGTGCAGCCCACGAAGGACGAGTGTAGTTCGCCTGCACCGATGCTTGACGCCTTCTCGTTCCGCCTGCTTGCCACCGATGGCGCTGCCCGCCGCGGCGAGATCGCGACGCCGCACGGCTCGGTCGCCACCCCGGCGTTCTTGCCGATCGGCACCCAGGCAACGGTGAAAGGCCTTGCGCCCGAGGCGGTGCGCGCAAGCGGCGCCGACATCGTGCTTGCCAACACCTATCACCTGATGCTGCGGCCGGGCGCCGAACGCATCGCAGCACTCGGCGGCCTGCACCGATTCATGAATTGGCCGCGGGCGATCCTCACCGATTCCGGCGGCTTCCAGGTTATGTCGCTGTCGCAGCTGCGCAAGGTCGAGGACAAAGGCGTGACTTTCCGCTCCCACCTCGACGGCGCCATCGTTGAATTGTCTCCCGAGCGCGCGATCGAGGTCCAGCATCTGCTCGGCTCCGACATCGCCATGCAGCTCGACGAATGCCTGCAGCTGCCGGCGTCGCAGGCCGAACTCCGTCGCGCCATGCAGCTTTCGCTCGCCTGGGCCGAGCGCAGCAAGCGCGCCTTCGAGCGCACGCCCGGCCCCGCGCTATTCGCCATCGTGCAAGGCGGCGACGATCTGCAGCTGCGCGCAGAGAGCGCCCGCGTCGTCACCGATATGGGCTTCCAGGGCTATGCCATCGGTGGGCTTGCCGTGGGCGAGCCGCAGCAGGTGATGCTGCGCATCGTCGAGGCCGTGGCGGCCGCGCTCCCCGCCGAACGGCCGCGCTATCTCATGGGAGTCGGCACGCCCGAGGACCTCGTCGAGGCGGTGGCACGCGGCATCGACATGTTCGACTGCGTCTTGCCGACGCGCAACGGCCGCCACGGGCTCGCCTTCACCCGCTTCGGGCCGATCAATCTCAAGAATGCGCGCCACGCCGACGACCCGCGCCCGATCGACGAGGCGAGTGCCTGCGCCGCCGCGCGCGACTATTCGCGCGCCTATCTCCACCACCTCGTCAAGGCCAACGAGATGCTCGGCGCGATCCTGCTCACGACTATCAACCTCGCCTATTACCAAGAACTGATGGCCGACATGCGGACGGCGATTGCGGCCGGAACGTTCGCGGATTTCCGCGCCGCCGCGCGCGAAAGCTGGGCGCGGGGCGACGTAGCGTCTTCGTAGCGCGTGGGGGTAGACGGACCAGAAGTTCGAAGGGGAGCTGATTCGTCGCCTCGGTCTCACAGCTCCACAAGGGCCTCGACGCCGCGCCCGCATCGGCGCAGAATAAAACCCGTCTAAAAAAGAACGACGCGGCCGGCCCCGGCCTATGCGGTCGGCGGAGTGTGGGAGACGCCCAGCATGGCCATCGACCTCAAGGTCAATGGGGTGAGCCGCTCGGTTCCCGCCGAGCCGGACACGCCGTTGCTCTACGTGCTTCGCAACGATCTCGAGCTCAACGGCGCGAAATTCGGCTGCGGGCTGGCGCAATGCGGCGCCTGCACCGTGCTGATCGACGGCAAGGCCGTGCGTTCCTGCGTCACCCCGGTCAGCGCGGTGACGACGAGCGAGATTACCACCATCGAAGGACTGGGCTCGCTCGACAAGCCGCATGCGCTCCAACGGGCGTTCATCGCGGAGCAGGCGGCCCAGTGCGGCTACTGCACCAACGGCATGATCATGTCGGCGAAGGAACTGCTCGACCGCAATCCGCGGCCGAGCGAGGCGGACGTGCGCGCGGCGCTCGCCGGCAACCTCTGCCGCTGCGGCACCCACAACCGCATCATTCGCGCGGTGCTGCGCGCCGCCCAGGCGAACGGGAGGACATGACCCGTGAACGCTCCCGCCTTCAATCGGCGCGAATTCACCGCCGGCCTGGGTGCGATCGTCGTCGCCTTCTCGCTCGATCCGAAGCTTGCGCGCGGGCAGGAACGGTTACCCGGCAGTCTGCAGAACAATCGCAGGCTCGACGGTTGGATCCGCATCAATGCCGACGGCACCGCGACCATCTTCACCGGCAAGGTCGAGCTGGGGCAGGGCATCCTCACCGCGCTCGCGCAGATCGCAGCCGAAGAGCTCGATCTGCCGCTGTCCCGCATCAAGATGATCTCCGGCGATACCGGTCAGACACCGAACGAGGGACAGACCGCCGGTAGCCAATCGATCGAGAACAGCGGCACGGCGTTGCGCATGGCCGCCGCCGAAGTGCGCGCGATCCTGATCGATCTCGCCGCCAAGCGGCTCGGCGTGGCGGCGGACCAGCTGACGGTTGTCGACGGTACGATCGCGGCGCCGGATGGACGCAAGGTTGGTTACGGCGATCTCAATCCCGATCTCGACCGCGAAGCGAGTGCCAAGGCGTCGCCGAAACCGCCCGCCGCTCACAAGATCGTAGGGAAATCCATTTCGCGTTTCGATATTCCGGGCAAAGTCACCGGCGGCGCGGCATTCGTCCAGGACATGCGGCTTCCCGGCATGCTGCATGGCCGCGTGATACGTCCGCCGCGGTATGGCTCGAAGCTCGACAGCGTCGACGAAGCCGCGGCGAAAGCAATGCCGGGCGTCGTTGCCATCGTGCGCGACGGCTCGTTCCTCGGTGTCGTGGCCGAACGCGAAGAGCAGGCGATCAAGGCGCGCGCCGCTTTGCTCAAGAGCGCGAAATGGACATTGGGGCCGGAGCTGCCCGATCCCGCGCGTCTGTTCGACGTAATAAAGTCGCTGCCGAGCAAAGATGCGACGATCGGCGTCAAAGAGGGTGCCGCGCCCGCAAACGCGCGCACCTTCGAGGCGGTCTACACCAAGCCCTACATGGCGCACGCTTCGATCGGGCCGTCTTGCTCGGTCGCCGAATTCAAGGACGGCAAGATGACGGTGTGGACGCATTCGCAGGGCGTCTTCCCGCTGCGCGCCGAGCTCGCCAAGGCGCTGAAAATGCCGGCCGCCGCGCTGCGCTGCGTGCATGCCGAAGGGTCGGGCTGTTACGGGCACAACGGCGCCGACGACGTCGCGGTCGACGCGGCGCTCTTGGCCCGCGCGCTGCCCGGCCGGCCGGTGCGCGTGCAATGGATGCGCGACGACGAGTTCGGCTGGGAGCCCTATGGCCCGGCCATGGTGATGCGGGCGAAAGCGGCGCTCGGCGGCGACGGCAAGATTGCCGACTGGGACTACGAGGTGTGGAGCAACACCCACTCGACGCGGCCGCAATCCACCGACGGCACCAATGTGCTCGCCGCTTGGTATCTCGCCGAGCCGCAGAAAATGGGGCCGCCGACGAGCCCGCGGCAGCCCGCCGGGGGCGGGGACCGCAACGCCATCCCGCTCTACGACTTCCCGCGGCAGCGCGTGATCCACCATTTCGTCCAGGCCATGCCGATCCGGGTGTCGGCGCTGCGCACGCTCGGCGCCTACGCCAACGTATTCGCGCTCGAATCCTTCATGGACGAGCTGGCGGCCGCGGCCGGCATCGATCCGGTTGCGTTCCGGCTCGCACATCTGACCGACCCGCGCGCACGGGCGGTGATCGAGGCGGTCGCCAAGAAAGCCGGCTGGACAGCTGGCGAGAAGGGCGACGGCACGCGCGGCCGCGGCATCGGCTTTGCCAAGTACAAGAACCTCGCCTGCTACGTAGCCGTGGTGGCGGAGGTCGAGGTCGACCGCGGCAGCGGTATGGTGCGCGTGCCGCACGCCTTCGCGGCGGTCGATGCCGGGTTGATCATCAATCCGGATGGGCTCACCAGCCAGATCGAAGGCGGCATCGTCCAGTCGGTGAGCTGGACGCTGAAGGAGCAGGTGCGTTTCGACCAGAGCGGGATTTTGACGCGCGACTGGGCCAGCTATCCGATCCTCACCATGCCGGAAGCGCCGAAGGTCGAGGTCGAGCTGGTCAACCGCCCGAACGAGCGTCCGCTCGGCGCGGGCGAAGGCTCGCAAGGACCCGCGGTCGCCGCCGTCGCCAACGCCTTTGCCAATGCGACCGGCAAGCGCATCCGCGACCTGCCGCTCAACCCGGCGCGGGTCAAGGCGGCGCTGACGTAGGTCGAAGCGCGGAGGAAAGCGAGTAGCGAAGGCCGAACGGTTCTGTTCGCGACCTCGCGAGGCGCGGTTTATTCTCAAGGAGGAAAACCATGGCCATCAACTTCACTGTGAACGGCAAGGCGGCGTCGACCGACGCGCCGCCGACGACGCCGTTGTTGTGGGTGATCCGGGAAGACCTCAAACTGACCGGCACCAAGTTCGGCTGCGGCACCGGTCTGTGCGGTGCCTGCATGGTACATATCGACGGCAGGCGCGCGTTCTCGTGCCAGACCCAAATGTTGGAGATGGCGGGTAAGTCGGTGACGACGATCGAAGGGTTGTCGGCGGATTCATCGCACCCGCTGCAGAACGCCTGGCTCGCCGAGCAGGTGCCGCAATGCGGCTATTGTCAGTCCGGGCAGATCATGAGCGCGGCTGACCTGCTCAAGCACAATCCCAAGCCGACGCGCGATCAGATCGTCGAGCACATGAGCACGAACATCTGCCGCTGCGGAACCTATCAGCGCATCGTGCGCGCGGTCGAGCGCGCGGCGCGGGAGGCCTGAGCCATGACCCCGCATGTCGCAATTGAAACCTTGAACGCGCGTTCCTCGCGCCGCCAGGTTCTGTCCCGTCGTCAAGTGATGATCGGAGCGGCCGGCCTCACCTTCGCGGTTGCGCTCGGCGTCGATCGCCGCGCTGCCGGCGCAGTGCTTGTGGCTGAGCGCAGCGGCAAGACGCTCAGTCCATGGGTGAGCATCGCCACCGATGGAACCATTACCATCATGTCGCCTGCGACCGAGATGGGGCAGGGGTCGATGACCTCGCTGCCCTTGATCATCGCGGAAGAGCTCGATGCCGACTGGTCGAAGGTGCGTGTCGTGCCGGCGCCGCCGATCGATGCGATCTACGGCAACCCCGGCTTCGGCGGCATGATGTATACCGCCGGCTCCAATGCGGTGACGAGCTACTACCGGCCGCTGCGCGTCTTCGGCGCGCAGGTGCGGCGCGTGCTCTTGGACAATGCCGGCAAGAAGCTCGCCGTGCCGCTCGAAGAGCTCAGCACGGAGCCGAGCGCGGTCGTGCACGCCAAGTCGGGCCGCAAGCTCAGCTATGGCGAAATCGCCGCCTTTGCCGAAGTTCCGGACAAGGCGCCGGAGGTCAAGCCAGAGGCATTGAAGAAGCCGAGCGAGTTCCGGCTCATCGGCAAAGACGTGCCGCGGGTGGAGCTGCCGGGCAAGGTCAACGGCAGCGCGCGCTACAGCATCGATGTGCAGGTGCCGAACATGCTCTACGGCGCGATCCTGCGCGCGCCGGTGGAAGGCTCGGTTCCGGACAAGATCGACGACGCCAAAGCCAAGGTGATCGCCGGCGCGGTTAGGATCGTCAGGTTGCCGTATGGCGTCGGCGTGCTCGCGGAGACGCCGTGGGCGGCGTTCGAGGCGCGCCGGGCGCTCACCCAATCCGTGACGTGGAGCAGAACAGGCACCGCCTGGGGCTTCGATAGCGATAAAGGCATGGAGCGGTTCGCCGCCGATGCCAAGGACCTCGCCCGCGGTGCAACGGAATGGAGCAAGATCGGCGATGCCCGCGGCGAGATGCCGAAGGCTTCTTCCGTCTTCGAGGCCGAGTACCGCTGCGACTACGCCTATCACGCGCAAATGGAGCCGTTGAACGCCATCGCCTCGGTGTCGCCGTCCGGCGATTCAGTGGAAATCTGGGCCGGAACGCAGAGCCAAAGCATCGCCTGCGAGGCGCCTGCCAAGGTCCTCGGCATTGCGCGCGACAAGGTGAAGCTCCACGACATGCTCATGGGTGGCGGCTTCGGGCGGCGCGGCAACCGCGACGTCGATTTCATCATCGACGCGGTGCTGCTGTCGAAAGAGGCGGGGCGACCGGTGAAGGTCATATGGACGCGCGAGGACGACGTCCACAACGGCCGCTTCCGTCCGATCTCCGCTCACTATCTGAAGGCCGGGTTTGATCCCTCCGGCAAGCTCACGGCGTGGCACCATCGCATCGCCGTGGACCGCGTCGGACCCTACATGGATCCGGTGCGCTACCAGATGAGCGGCGGCAAGGACTTCATTGCGATGCTTGGCGCCGATCCGCGGGGTTATGATGTTCCGCACCAACTGGTGGAACAGCTCTATCGTGACACCGGTGTGCGCACGAATCCTCTGCGCGGGATCAGCTTCACTGCCAACAAGTTCGCCACCGAGACCTTCATCGACGAGATCGCGGTGAAGCGCGGTATCGATCCGGTGAAGTTCCGGCTCGAGCTGTTGAAGAACACGCCGCGTGCCGTGAAGGTGGTCGAGCGAGTGGCGGAGATGGCGAACTGGGGCAAGAAGCGCGACGGACGCGGCCTTGGCGTCGCATTCATAGACTATTCCGGCTCGCAACTTGCCGGCATCGCCGAAGTGTCGGTCGACCGCGCCAACGGACAGATCAGGGTGCATGACTTCTGGTGCACTATCGATTGCGGCGTCGCGGTGCAGCCCGACAACGTGGTGGCCCAGACCGAGAGCAGCATCGTCTACGGGTTGGGTATGTCGTTGAGCGAGCGCATCAGCGTCAAGAACGGCGCGGTCGAACAGTCGAACTTCTACGACTACCGCGTGCCGCGCATGAACGAGGTACCGGCGATGCACATCGAGGTGATCGCGACCGACAACCATCCGACGGGCGTCGGGCAAATGGCGACACCGTTGATCGCACCCGCGATCTCGAGTGCGGTGATGCAACTCACCGGCGCGCGCTTGCGCCACACGCCGTTCACCCCCGAACGGGTCAAGGCGGCGCTGGGCTAAAGACGCACGCCCGCCTCCTTGCAAGACGCGTCGAACCGACGCGTCTTGCCCGGTCGCCCCACCCACAGCGCCGTCAGGGAGAAGCATGATGCAACGACGTGTCTCGATCCGCAGCGCGCGTGCTGCCAGCGCGGCCGCCGGATTGATGATCCTCACGCTCCCCGCACTCGCCCAGTCACCCAAGATCGGCGATCCGCCGGAAGCCAAAAATATGCGGCTCGTCGGCTACAATGATTTGCACGGCCGCAGCGCATATCAGCCGACGATCCATCATCAAGGCAGCCGCTATATCGCCTATATCGGACATCACGGCGGAACGCCCGAGGTGCCGCAACCGGTCAACCGATTGACGGGACAAGCCGAAAACAACGGCACCTCGATCGTCGACGTGACCGATCCGGCGCAGCCGAAATACCTCGCGCACATTCCCGGTCTGCAAGGCAATTACGAGGAGGGCGGCGCGCAGATGGTGCGCGTCTGCGACGGCAAGACGCTGCCCAAGGGCAATGCGAGCAAGACCTATATGCTGCGGGTCTTCGGCGGTCGTGCGCACGAAATTTGGGACGTCACCGATCCGGCCAAGCCCGCGCTGCTGACCAAGATCGTCGAAGGATTGAAGGACACGCATAAGAGCTGGTGGGAATGCGACACTGGCATCGCTTATCTCGTGTCCGGCGTCGAAGGCTGGCGGGTAAAGCGCATGACCCAGGTCTTCGACCTCAGCGATCCATCAAAGCCGGTTCATATCCGCGACTTCGGCTTGGTTGGACAGGAGCCCGGCGCCGCCGGCGCGGTGCCGACCGAGTTGCACGGGCCGATCTCGACCGGCCCGCAGGGCAATCGCGTGTATTTCGGCTATGGCACGAACAAAGGCGGCGTGCTGCAGATCGTCGACCGCGACAAGCTTCTGAACGGTCCGAAGGAGCCGACGGCGGAGAACCTGCGCTATCCGGTCGTCGGTCAGCTCGACATGCTGTCCTTCAACGGCGCGCACACGGTCTCCCCGATGCTCAAAATGCCGATCGCGGAATTCGCCAAGGACAAGGATGGCAAAGTACGTGATTTCGTGATGATCGTGGACGAGCAGATCCTCAATGAATGCCAGGAAGCGCGCCAGCTCGTGTTCTTCGTCGACGTCACGATCGAGTCGAGGCCGATGGTGGTGTCGAATTTCTCGGTGCCCGAGGCGAGCGGAAATTTCTGCCAGCGCGGTGGACGCTTCGGCTCGCATTCCTCGAACGAGAGCATGGCGCCGGTGTTCTACAAGAAGATCGCCTTCATCGCCTACTTCAATGCCGGCGTGCGCGCGGTCGACGTGCGCAACCCGTATCAGCCGAAGGAGGTCGGCTACTTCATCCCGTCGATCACGGAAGCAACCGACAAGCGCTGCATCAAGGTCGATGGAGCGGACCGCTGCAAGACCGCGATCCAGAGCAACAACGTGGAAACCGACGACCGCGGATACATCTACGTGGTCGATCGCGCCAACACCGGCATGCATATTCTGGAGCTGACCGGCGAGACGCGCGCGATCGCCGGGCTGCAATAAGGCTCGCTTTCGGTCGCGGGGCAGCACGCGCCCGAAAGCGCGTCACATCTCGCCGTAGAGCCAAGCAATGCCTTCGTAAGCCTGCTCAGGCGTGCGCGGGCCGAGCATCTGGTTGCGCAGCTCCGCTGCCGGCCCGCGCGCGTGGTAGAAGTCACCGTAGACGCGCGCCATGATCTGCACCCGTGCGGTGCGCAGGTAACGCTGCTGCACATAGGCCTGGAACGCCGCAGGCAAATCGTCTGGTTTCTCGCCAGCCTTGTCGGCGAGCCACACCGCGTCCTCCGTGGCCATGCAGGCGCCTTGCGCCAGATATTGCAGCATGGGATGGGCGGCGTCGCCCAGAAGCGTCACCCGCCCTTTGCTCCATTCCTTCACCGGCTCGCGGTCGCACAGCACCCACATGCGCCAAGTCTCGATGCGCTCGAGCATGCGTAGGACCTCGGGACGCTGGCCCCCAAAATGGGCCCACAGTTCGCGGGCATCGGCCTCCGCATTCCAGCCCTCGACGTAACGCTTGGAGTGGAACACGGCAACTAGGTTGTAGATCTCGCCGCGGCGCAGCGGGTAATGGACGAGATGGGTACGCGGACCAGCCCACAAGGTCACGTCCGGGCTCCAGAGATCCTCAGGCACCTCCGCGCGCGTGAGCACGGCACGATAGGCGATGTGGCCCGACACCAGCGGCTTGCCGTCGCCGACGACCTTGTCGCGCACTTTCGACCACATACCGTCGCAGCCGATGAGCGCGCGGCCTCGAATGCGTTCACCCGACTGCAAGATCAGGGTGACGCCGGTGTCGTCCTGCTCGAAGTCCTCGACGCTGCGATTGGTCTCCAGCGTGATGCGGTTGTTGTTCTTGCACGCGTTGATGAAGACGGAATGCAGATCGTGGCGGTGGGTGACGGCATACGGCTGCTTGAACGTCTCCCGGAAGCGCGGGTCATCGAGCGGGATTCGGGTGACGCGCTCGCCGGAGAGGGCGCAGCGCATCTCCATGGCTGGCGGCCGGTGCGCATCGGCGAGCACTGCCTCTTTGAGGCCGAGCCTTTCGAGCGCGCGGAAGATGTTAGGGCCGAGCTGGATGCCGGCGCCGATCTCGCGGAATTCGGGCGCCTGCTCCAGCACCCGCACCGCAAAACCCTTGCGCGCGAGCGCATGCGCCGCCGCCAGACCCCCGATGCCGCCGCCCGCAATCAGGATCGGCAGCGCTTGATCGTTCGACATCGGCACTCCACGAACGTCGCGATGCCCCCCGCGAATATTCTGAGCCGGTTTCGCAACTGCTTCAATTCCGTCGCATACGCGTCACCCCGGGCTTGATCCGGGGTCCATCCAAAAGGCCATTTTGCAAGGAAGACGGACAGTCGGATCATGAGCGCGTCGAGCGCGTCCGATTTTGCTAATAGCCGCGCTGATAGCGTCTTGGCGCGGCGGGCGCATTCCAGCTGCCGGCGGACGTCCCGTAGGCCGTCCCAGGGAATGGATTCGGTCGGCAAAATACCCCTATGCCGCGCACCGTGGCCCAGCATTGGTCGGACGACGAATAGCCGCAATTTGTACCGCCCCATCTATAGGTGGCGCACCATGCACCGGCATCGGCACCGGTAGGGGTCAGGCAGAACGCGGCCAGCACGAGTACCACAAAAAGTACCGTTCGCATGTGGCCCCCTATTGTTGGGGCTTTGGGTGCACGTCGCGCTAATCGGACGTGCGTGAGGCGGTGCGACGACGTGCGCCTCCCATATCTAATAGCTCCGCCGATAACGCCTCGGCGAGCCGGGGGTATTCCAGCTTCCGGCGCCCGTCCCGTAGGCGGTTCCGGGGAATGGATTTGGCGCGCAAAATCCCCCCAGGCCGAGAACGGTGGCCCGGCATTGCTCGTACGACGAATAGCTGCAGTTTGAAACGCCCCGTCGGTAGGTCGCGCACCATGCACCGGCATCGGCATCGGTGCTGGTCAGCGAGCTCCCGGCCAGCGCTAGTAATACAAGAACGATTGTTCGCATGGTTGCCTCCTCAGCAAAGCAACGCCTGGCGTGCCAATATATTCCAAGCGGATTTGGCTGCCTTAATCCTGGGTTGGGAGATGGGTGGCGGGCCGTCGCACGATGAGGAGATCGTGTGGGTAGGGCGTTCGCGATAGAGTCGGCAAATCTTCCGGCGCTTGCGGCCTAATAGTGAGCCCGGCTGGGATCGAACCAGCGACCTACTGATTAAAAGTCAGTTGCTCTACCACTGAGCTACGGGCCCGGTGCGCGGGTGTGTACGGGTGCCCTCGTGCGCGGTCAATAGGTGGAACATGACCGCAGGTTTGACCTGTCCAAGCGGGCCCGCTCGGCTTATGTTCAAAGTCGGGGGGTCGGGCGGATGCGCCGCGAGGAGTAAGCAGATGCCAATCGTCAACCGCATTGCCGCCATGCATGACGAGATCACCGCCTGGCGGCGTGATATCCACGCCCATCCCGAACTCCTTTACGACGTGCAGCGCACCGCGGCCACCGTCGCCGACAAGCTCAAGCGCTTCGGCTGCGACGAGGTGGTGACCGGGATCGGGCGCACCGGCGTGGTGGGCGTGATCCGCGGCGGCAAGGGCGGCGAAGGCGGCCGAGTCATCGGACTGCGCGCCGACATGGATGCCCTACCGATCGAGGAGGCCGGCGACGTCCCGTACAAATCGACCGTGCCGGGCAAGATGCATGCCTGCGGCCACGACGGCCATACCGCGATGCTGCTCGGCGCCGCGCACTACCTCGCCGAGACGCGCAACTTCGCCGGCACCGCGGTCGTGATCTTCCAGCCGGCCGAGGAGGGCGGCGGCGGCGGCAGAGCCATGGTTCAGGACGGCCTGATGGACCGCTTCCGCATCGAGGAAGTCTACGGGATGCACAATTATCCCGGTCTTCCGGTGGGCCAATTCGCGCTGCGGCCGGGTCCGCTGATGGCCGCCGCCGACCGCATCACGATCGAGATCGAAGGTCGCGGCGGGCACGCGGCGCGGCCACACGTCGCCATCGACACGGTGTTGGTGGGCGCGCAAATCATCAATCAGATCCAGTCGATCGTTGCGCGCAACGTCGATCCGCTCAACGCCGCGGTGATCTCGATCTGCGTGTTCCAGGCCGGCTCGACCGACAATGTGATTCCGCAGACGGCGCTGCTGCGCGGTACCGCCCGCAGCCTCACTCCCGAGGTGCGCGATCTGCTGGAACAGCGTCTGCACGAGGTCGTGACCGGAACGGCGCGGCTCTATGGCGCCACCGCGAAGCTCACCTATCGGCGCGACTATCCCATCACCCGTAACCACGAGCAGCAGGCCGCGTTCGCGGCCTCCGTCGCGGCGCAAGTGGTCGGGCGCGAGCGCGTCGACGACGATGTCGCACCGGTCATGGGCGCGGAGGACTTTTCGTTCATGCTGGAAGCACGTCCGGGCGCCTTTATTTTCGTCGGCAACGGCGACAGCGCCGGCCTTCACCACCCGGCCTACGATTTCAACGATGAAGCGATCCCGATCGGCGCCTCGTATTGGGTCAAGCTGGTCGAAACCGCGTTGCCGGGGTGATCTTCTTTCGTCGTCGCGACCGAGCGACCGCAGCGAACGGGAGCCGGACTCGATAACGACCGCCCGTTCGAACGTCGGCCCCGGTGATCGGCATCTTCAAGAGAAAGCCGGTCGCCTCCATTCGGCACTCACCGTCGGCGCGCTCGAAGGGACGGAGGGAGTTTACTGCGCGGTCTCGACGTGGTTGTCGGCCGACAGTTGCACCGGCGTTTGCGCCACGGCCGCGGGTTGTGGCAGCTTCGCGGCGACCGTGGCTTCGACCGTTCGCCAATAGGCGAATTCGTTGAAGCGCGAGCCTTCCAACACGGCCATCGCCACCGCGGCGAGGAACGGCAAGCTCTGCACCACCAGGACCAGCGCGAAAATGTTGAGCTCTCGGATTTGCTTGTAATTCGTGGCCACCACGACCACGGCGCCGACCAGCAGCAGCGCCCCCAGCACCGCCTCCCAAAACGCCGGAAAGTCCGATCCCTTACGCGTCGCGCCGCCCTTAGCGGTGCGCATGAAGGGAAGCGTTTCCTTCCACACGCCGCAGCCGACCGCGCGCGCGACCGTCCATTGTACCGCCATGGCGGCAATCACCGCGCCGATCATCTGGCCACGCGGAACCGCGACCCGCAGACGATAGAGCGCGACGAAATGGGCGAGGGTGACGGCGAAGGCCGCGAGGATCGGGATGGTGAGGATCTTGTCGGGGATGGCGATGCCGGCGAAGGCAACAACGGGCACCCAGGCGAGATTGGGGATTGCGACCGCAACCCCGATCGATTCCGCGCCCAGCCAGTTCAGCCAGCCGACCGCGAATTCCCGTTTCTGCTCGCGCGTGAGACCGCCGCCGCGGGGCAAGAGATGGCGCCAATGCTTTCGCAGAATTTGGAAGCCGCCATAGGCCCACCGATAGCGTTGTTTCTTATAAGCCTCGAACGTGTCGGGTAAGAGGCCGTGGCCGTAGCGTCGGTTGGTATAATGGATCTGCCAGCCGTGCTCGAGCGCGAGCAGGCCGAGATCGCAGTCCTCGACGATTGTGTCGCTCGACCAACCGCCGACCGAGATCAGCGCCGCGCGGCGCATCAGGCACATGGTGCCGTGCACGATGATGGCATTCGCCTCATTGCGCTCAACCATGCCGATGTCGAAGAAGCCGGCATATTCGCCGTTCATGGCGTAATGCATAACGGTGCGCTCGCCGTCGCGATGATCCTGCGGCGCCTGGATCATCCCGACCTTCGGGTCGGCGAAGGCCGGCACCAGGTCTTTGAGCCAGTCGGGCCGCACCACGTAATCGGCATCGATGACCCCGATGATCTCGGCGTCAGGAGCCGTATGGGCGAGCGCAAGGCGCAACGCGCCGGCCTTGTAGCCGCCGACGTTATCCTCGTTGATGAACTTAAAACGCTCGCCCAGCGCGCGGCAATGATCCTCGATCGGACGCCAAAACGCCGGATCGGGCGTATTGTTGATGACGACGACGCACTCGAAATTCGGGTAATCGAGCCGCGCGACCGCATCGAGCGTGGCTTTGAGCATGTCCGGCGGCTCGCGATAGGCCGGGACGTGGATCGAAACCTTGGGCACGAAGCCGTCCGCGGCGGGGAGGGCGGCGGCGATCAGCCGCCGCGGGCCGCGCCCGAAGGCGATGACCGCAATCTCTTCGATGCGCGCCAGCGCGATTACCACCAGCGGGGCGAGCAGCACGATTCCCAGCCCGAGCGCGAAAGCGGCTCCGACCACGAAATAATGGGTTTGCCAGAAGGCGAAGACGGTCGCGAACCAGGCGCCGACCGCATTGGCTGCCACCGCAAGCGTGGCGGCCTCGCCGAACGTGGCGGCACGTCGCGCCAGGATCGGCAACGACAGCAACAGGCCGAGCAGCACCGCGACAGCGCCGACCTTCCAATGGTCGGGATCGCTCACGACCCCGGTCCAGGCGAACTTGGGGTGGCGCGCGGCATCGAACACGCCCCAATACATGCCCACGCCGCCTTCATGGGTCTTCCACGGCTGGTCGAAGGCTTCGATGATGTTGTAGTCGATGCCGTAGGCCTCGGCCCGGGAAACGAAGTCGCGCAACACGCTCGCCTGCTCGATGCGTCCGGGATCGGCCTTGAGCATGTTGTAGCCCGCGCTGGGCCAGCCGAATTCGGCGATCACGATGCGCTTGCCCGGATGCGCTTGCCGCAGCTTGGTGTAGAACTCGATGGTTTTGTCGACGGCCTGAGTTGTGTTGAATCCGTCCCAGTAGGGCAGGATGTGGGCGCCGATGAAGTCGACCGCCGAGGCAAGCTCCGGATGCTCGATCCAGACGGTCCAGATTTCGCCCGTTGTGACCGGCACCGGACTTTGCCGTTTCACCCGCTGGACAAGCCGGATGAGGTCGTCGATCGACTTTTCCGCGCGTAGCGTGGTTTCGTTGCCGACCACGATCGCGTTGATGTTGCTGTAGCGGCGGGCGAGCGCAATGCCAGCCTGGATTTCCCGCTCGTTGCGGGCCTCGTTCTTGTCGATCCAGATGCCGAGCGTGACCTTGAGCCCGAACTCGGCGGCAATCGCGGGCACCAGCTCGCCGCCGCCGGTCGAGCTATAGGTGCGGATGGCTTGGGTATAGGGGCTGAGGGTCTTCAGGTCGGCGCGGATTTGTTCGGGCGTCGGACGGTCGCCGTAGTCCGGATGTTGTGATCGCGCGTAGGGAGAATAAGAAACGCTGGCAAGCGGGGCGTCGATACTGGCGGCTGCCTGTTGCCGTTGGAGGAGCATCCATAAGCCGGCATGCACGCAGACAACGAGCGCCACCACGGCAGCGACGGTGCGCATAGAAAGGCAACCACGCGGGGCAAAAATGCAGAGACCCGAACCCGTCCCCTAGGTCCAACTAAGGTCGTCGTTTAACGTACCTTAGCACGAGGCGTTTGTGCAAGTAGCCATCAGTCATGGCCGATGCAAGGCAAACAACGGCGCAACAAAAAAATCGTTCCACAAAATTCCAAATAGTCATTCTGAACGTTTGTACAGCTTAGGGCCGGCGTCGCTGAATGTTTGTACAGACTAGCGGTTGGTCGTGCCGCTGGGCACGGCGGCCGTGCCCTGCGTTTCGGCGCTCGGGTTGATCCAGCAGCCGTGCACACGGCTGTTGAGGGTGTCGGTCGCCTTGGGGTCAATGTTTCCCTGGCGCACCAGGCAGCGGAAGGTCGCCTGAATGTGGCCGGCCGGACAGCCGAACCGGTCGTAAAGGTCGAGATGGCGAAACGCGGTATCGAGATCGTCCCGCCAAAGCAGGCTCACCACGCGCCGCCCCAGCCACAGGCATTCCGGGTTGGCGGCCGGCCCCCCCAGAAGCTTCTCGGCCTCGGCAAACTCGTCGATCTTCTTTTGGGCTTCCTTGGCGTCGCCGGCCTGCGGCTTATCCCCGGGCTTTTGGTCCGAGTTCTGAGCAAATGTCGGATTGGCGACAAACAGCATCACCGCGCCCAGGGCGGCGGTGAGAAAACGCATCCTAAAGCGGTGCATGGTTGCCCTGACGTGTTGGACTAAGGCGGCCGGTTGGAGTCCCTCCCATGCGGACCCATTCGGTCAGCATTACGGCAACGGCCGCAGCCCTTGGTGCAACCCAATTAAAGCAGCCGCGTGGCTCGACGCCAAGATGGCAAAGGGGCGCGGCGGCGCAAATCGTCGGGCCTCGCGACCGCCGGTGGCTTGGCACCGCCGTTCGGGCACGATAAGCGAGGCGCCATCGTCCAGGAGGGCGGGGCGGGACCAAGCGCAATGGGTATTGCGACCGCGCTTTTCGCGATTGCGGCTGCGGCGATCACCACGGCATGGGCATGGCTCGGGGCGATGGTCCAAATGCCGCCATCCCCGCTGGCGCCGGGCGAGAAGCTTTATTGCGTCTCGTACACCCCGTTTCGGGGGAGGCAGAGCCCGCTCGGGCCGGATAGTCCCGTCGATCCCCGGCAAATCGATGAGGATCTGGCTCAACTCAAGCAAATCACCGACTGCGTGCGCACCTACTCGGTCGATCATGGGCTCGACCAGATCCCCGAACTCGCCAAGCGTCATGGCATGAAGGTGTTGCAGGGCCTGTGGCTGTCGAACAAGCCGGAACTCAACCGCAAACAGATCGCGACCACGATCGCCCTGGCCAAGCGGTTTCCCGACGTCATCGCGGCGGTCGTCGTCGGCAACGAAGTCTTGCTGCGAGGGGAGATGTCGGCGCCCGATCTCGTTCGGACCATCCGCGAGGTCAAGGCGCAGGTCTCGATGCCGGTCACCTATGCAGATGTGTGGGAGTTCTGGCTGCGCCACCGCGACATCGCCACCGCCGTCGATTTCGTCACGATCCATATCCTGCCTTACTGGGAGGATTTTCCCATTCCCGTACGGGATGCGGCCCAGCACGTCGATGCCATTCGCAAGCAGGTGGCCGCTGCCTTTCCGGACAAGGACGTATTGGTGGGCGAGTTCGGGTGGCCGAGCGCTGGACGTATGCGTGAAGGCGCGCTGCCGTCGCCGGTGAACCAGGCATATGCCATGCACGCGGTGCTCGACCGCGCCAAGCGCGAGAGCTATCGCGTCAACCTCATCGAGGCGTATGACCAACCCTGGAAGCGCTGGCTCGAAGGGACCGTCGGCGGCCATTGGGGGCTGTTCGACTCCTACGGACGACGGGCCAAATTCGTCTGGGGTGGCGCCGTCTCCAATCATCCGCTCTGGCCTTGGCAGGCTGCGGGCGGAGTGGGGCTCGCGGCCTTCATTTTCGCAACCGCGCTCGCAGTCCGCGGGCGGATCCCTGCCGCGGCCAGCGTCGGGTGGTGGCTGCGTCTTACGGCGATTGCGATTGTGTCCGGTACCCTGATCGGCTGGACGGTCGCGAACGTTCCGCTCGAAAGCCTGACGATCGGCGATTGGCTGCGCTCGCTCGCCTGGGCGGCCGTAGCGCTGATCGCGCCGGTGGTCGCCGCCGCCGCGCTGGCATCGGGGGCGAGCGCGCTGAGCTTCGCGCAAATCCTCGGTCGCGCCGCCCAACGCCCGCGCGACATGGTAGCGCTTTCGCTCGGCACTCTCTTGCTCGCGCTCGCCGTGCTTTCCGTGCAGGCGGCGCTGGGGCTTGTGTTCGACCCGCGCTACCGGGACTTTCCGTTCGCGCCGCTCACCGCCGCGACAATTCCGCTTTTGCTCGCGACGAAAGGAAAGCCCGCGACCAAAGGGGCGCTTCTGGCGAGGTGGAAGCGGCGCTTGCAAGCCCCGGCGGCTGAGACCGCGGTGGCGGCCACGCTGGCAGCGTCGGCGGTCTACATCGTTTGCAACGAAAGCTTCGCCAACTGGCAGGCGGTGTGGTTCTCGGCCGCTCTGCTCGCGCTTGCGTTTACTCTGCTGCAGGCGCAGGACGGGCCAAGCTGAGCATCAGCAGCGCGGCCGCAACGCCGGCGAGATTGGCATTGTGCAGCACTAGGCCGACCGCGGTCGCGGCAAGCGCCACCGCGACCAACAGGATCGATGGCCG
>WNGJ01017961.1_pt1 | contig 19095 bp, 22 predicted proteins | sample 5400611 | NCBI WGS metagenome assembly WNGJ01 (sample SAMN13153375, study PRJNA577476) | soil metagenome | isolation source: 40 cm soil or saprolite under Garry oak tree replicate 1 | place: USA:California | collected 2016-06-15 | reverse complement strand
GTCAGAACTCTATGCGAAACTGTACAAGGAGTACGTCGGCTTCGAGATACCGGGCGAGTACTGGCAACTCCACCACGTAATGCCCGACTATGATCTCTACTCGCCTAGCTACCTCATAGCGGCCGTGAGAAAGTCGGAACTCATCAAGAGATTACAGAGCAGACTGGGCGAAGCGTGGTGGGACTCACTAAAGGCGGGCGACTATCTGAGGAAGATAATGCGCCCTGGCGCCAACATTGACCTCGACGAGTTCTCAAGGCTCGACACTGGTCCGTTCCTCCAACCCATCCTCCACCCTTAGACAATAGCTCGTGCGGTTATGGGCTAGCTCTATCTCCAAAGATAGCTGTTTGTAGCGGAAGATTTTCAACTATGCCACAAAACCGGGCGCTTTACATACCCGGCTCTCCAAGACCGGAACGGCGCGGCCTTTCTTGGACACACGACAGATTGAGGAAGAGTGGAGACTCGGAAGATGGAAGGGAATCACCCGGCCATATACCCCCGAAGCCGTGGAGAGGCTCCGGGGATCAGTTAGGATCGAACACACACTAGCCTCGATGGGGGCAAACAGATTCTGGCAACTACTGAACAGTAGACCCTACGTTCCAGCTCTGGGAGCCTTAACAGGTAATCAGGCAGTCCAGATGGTCCAGGCAGGACTGGAGGCGATCTACGTAAGCGGATGGCAGGTCGCCGCTGACGCGAACCTGTCTGGAAACACCTACCCGGACCTTGGGCTGTACCCTTCGAACAGCGGTCCTCAGATCGTGAGGAGGATCAACAGGGCGCTCCAGAGAGCCGACCAGATCAATCATGCTGAAGGAGAGAACGGCGCGTACTGGTATGTCCCGATAATAGCGGACGGGGAAGCCGGCTTTGGCGGACACCTTAACGTGTTCGAGTTGATGAAAGAGATGATCGAGGCGGGCGCGGCGGGAGTCCACTTCGAAGATCAGCTGACCTCGGAGAAGAAGTGCGGGCACCTGGGAGGCAAGGTGCTTGTCCCTACAAGCCACTTCATCAGAACGCTAGTAGCCGCTAGGCTGGCCGCTGATATCCAGGGCGTCCCGTCTATCTTGGTTGCGCGAACAGACGCGGAAGCGGCCAAGCTCATCTCAAGCGACGCGGATCCGAGAGACCAGCCATTCATAACCGGAGAGAGAACCACTGAAGGCCACTTCCTGTTCAAGGGTGGCCTGGAAGCCGCGATAGCCAGGGGACTAGCCTATGCCCCCTACGCTGATTTAGTCTGGTGCGAGACTCCCACCCCAGACTTGGACGAGGCGAGGAGATTCGCAGAGGGAGTGCACTCAGGCTTTCCAGGAAAGGCTCTAGCATACAACTGCTCGCCCTCCTTCAACTGGGAAAAACATCTCACGCCCGACGAGATCGCGTCCTTCCAGCAGAAGCTAGCATCTTTCGGATACAAATTCCAGTTCATCACTCTTGCAGGATTCCACACTCTCAACCAGTCGATGTTCGATCTCGCGAGCGCATACGCCCAACAGGGAATGCCTGCCTACGTGCGTCTCCAGAAGCGAGAATTCGAGGCTGAGAGTGCCGGGTATGGGGCGGTCAAACACCAGAGCTTCGTGGGAACCGGATACTTCGACCAAGTCGCCCAGGTGATCTCAGAAGGAGAATCCGCGACGGTCGCGATGAAGGGTTCCACCGAAGCAGCCCAGTTTACGCGGAAGGTCGAGGCCTCGATTCCCCGGGATCAGAAGAGACAAGCTCTAAAAGAATAGAACCGAGACGGGACCCTTTTGGCGAAGCTGAACTCGCAAAATGTCCCGTCCGAGTTTCACCAGCTAGAGATTCTTGGCCCACTCGATCTGGGCTTTGAGACAGTGCTCACACAGGATTCGATGAATTTCGTCGGTACACTCGTCACGATCTTTGAACAGAGACGACGCGAACTCCTTGAGAGAAGGCTCAGGATCAGCGAGAGGATCGGAAAGAGCGTCCTCCCGGACTTCCTTCCTGAAACAGAACATGTCAGGAAAGCGTCATGGAAGATTGGACCCCCACCATCTGATCTGACGCTACGCCGGGTCGAGATCACCGGTCCAGTGGACCGGAAGATGATGATCAACGCCCTCAACTCAGGAGCGGACGTCTACATGGCCGACTTTGAAGACTCACACAGTCCAACATGGCGGGGCACAATCCACGGCCAGATCAATCTCAGAGATGCTGTGAACCGGAGCATAGAACATACGAGGCCCGAGGGCAAGACCTACCGGCTCAACAAGAATGTCGCGACCCTCTGCGTCAGGCCACGCGGACTCCATCTACTCGAGAAACATGTCCTGATGGAGGGCGAGGCTATCCCTGCAGCCTTCTTCGACTTTGGATTCTACCTCTATCACAACCACAAGAAACTTCGAGAGCAAGGCACAGGACCATACTACTACCTCCCGAAGCTGGAGAACCATCTAGAAGCCCGCCTTTGGAACGATGTTTTTGACATGTCAGAGCAGGTCCTCGGGCTCTCCCCGAACAGCATAAAATGCACCGTCCTGATCGAGAACATCCTGGCAGCATTCGAGATGGACGAGATTCTCCACGAGCTCCAGGGCCACATAACAGCCCTCAACTTTGGAAGGTGGGACTATATCTTCAGCTTCATCAAAAAGCTCGGATGGAACTCTGACTTTCTCCTCCCGGACAGGGCGCTTCTAGCCATGACGACCCACTTCCTCACATCATGCGCCGTACTGCTAGTCCAGACCTGCCACAAACGGGGAGCCTACGCTATCGGGGGAATGGCGGCAAACGTGCCAACGAGAAACGATCCGAAAGCTCAGAAGCTGGCGATGGACAGGGTCATCGCAGACAAGACCCGCGAGGTCGAGCAAGGCTTCGATGGTGCCTGGGTAGCGCATCCCGACTTGGTTCCGGTTGTAATGAAAGTCTTCAACGATCACATGATGGGACCGAACCAGCTCGGTGTCAAGCACGAAGGCGTGAGAATCACCTCGAGAGACCTTCTGCACGTTCCTAAGGGCCTGATCACTGAAGCGGGGATTAGGGCGAACATAGGCGTCAGCTTACGATACCTCAGCTCTTGGCTAAACGGCAATGGCTGCGTCGCCATCAAGAATCTGATGGAGGATGCTGCTACGGTAGAGATTTGCCGTGCGCAGCTCTGGCAGTGGATACGCAATGATGCTCTCCTAGAGGATGGCAGAAGATTCAGTCCGGAAATATTCCGCGCGATTCTCAAGACCGAAATCGAGCTGGCTAGGCGCGAGAACGGACGAGGACCAAACCGTGGGCTGGAAACCGCTGGAAATATTCTCGATCAGCTTGCGACAGACAGACAGTTTCCCGACTTCATGACTCTGCTTGCCTACGACCATCTGGAATCATAGAAGAAGCACATCCGGAGTGAGTTCCTGACAGAAGAAGATAGTCTGTTCTGCGGTAGGCCGGCCTACTTGCCGTGCTTGTCTTTCGTATGCTGGTCCAGAGCGGTCTGGGAACCGAAGACCGCGCCACACTTGGCGCACTTGAACTGGCCTCCGGTCTTTGTTCCCGCCTTTCCCATCATCACCCCACCGACTGCGATCAAGGCTCCGAGGACGGCTAAGCCGATGCCTCCGAGCGGGATGATGCTGTGAGTGCGGCCTCCGATGAGGCTGGTGTAGGAGGAGACGACGTAGGCGGCAACTCCCAAGGCGAGCAAAACCGCGCCCAGAATCAGGAATGTTCTATTCACGCCAGTTCAGTCTGGACCCACGTGAGGCAGACTCTTAAGCTCTACCAAGAAACCGGACCCTAAATGGTGTAATCAAGCTGAGCCGATTTTCATGTTGCAAAACGTGTCTCGCAAGATTTGCCGACTTCCGTCTTCCAAGGTTTAACTAGCCAGTGGTATGAACAAAAGCGGGCCGCTTAGCCATCTCGATATTCGAGAAGGGCTGGCGGCAAGTGCGTCAAGAGGCCAAAATTGCCCGAACAGGAAGGATCTATGCAGAAACAGGTTCCCACGAAGAAACGAATCTCGAAGCTCGAACTCGCTAAATACGACACGACGCCCTTATACTTTTACACTGAGAAGGACAGTCTGAACCGGGTTACCGTTCTGAAGGAGATCGGGAAAGAGATCTATCTCGTCACGGGACGATACTCCAAGTTCGAAAACGATTCCAGGCTCTACACGCCCCTAACCGACGAGGAGAAGGGCGAAGTCGAGAAGCAGCTCCGAATGGGCCGGAAGGACGCCCTGATCAGCTTCCTCTAGGAAACGATAGAGATTTCTACACGAACCAAGCCGAGGCCGAAGCCATGACTCCCCTGGAAGAGCTTACCAAACTCCTCGTCGAGAAGGGTCGAAAGATCCTAGTCGCGGAAAACCCGGTGGACCTGCAGAATCTTCAGGGCGGAAACTCCGTGTATATACTTCAGCTTCCAGAAGGGTCCACGGCAGCCGGGGGCCGTGCTGGAGGGTTCGGAGAACGACGGTTGGAGAAGCTCTATGCGTTCCATTATGAGAATGGGGCATGCTACAAGCTGTTCGAGGTTGACCGAGGTTGACAGTCCAGAGAAGCTGGAGAGGTTCGACCTGCCGTACCATGCGGCCGGGACCCCGATCATTCTTCCTGACGGATCTGAACATGTCATGTCGGGCGTCATAGACCCGGAATTCGTAGAGTCCTACAAGAGGGTCGTGTGAAGAAAGGATTTCTGGCCGCCGCGTCAGCCTACTACTTGGGCTGAGGCGTGAGGTGTAAGATTGCCGTTCATCGCAAGAATCTCACTGTTGCTGAAAGAGATTGTCAGCTGCAGGTTGACCCTCGCGCCCGGGCTGCTCTGGAAGCCTCCGCCTGTGATCGAGACCTTGAACGAGCTACTGGGTATCGTATACGTCACGTTTCCGGTCGAGGAGAATGTGACGATTGCCGTTGAGACTGGAAACCTCAGCTGATCATATGTTCCAGTAGCTAGGTTTGTGCTGGCCAGCGTCCTAGGCGTGTTCAGGACAGAAATCATGTCTACAGTCGTCGGAGATCTCACTATTGTGTACCAGCCGGTGCTGTTCGTGCTTCCAAATCCGGCCTGATGAACGTCGATCTCGGTGAAAGTGATGTAAATGTGCAGAATACTCGGGTCGTAGTGCGGGTTGTTCCCGTTCTGGAGTTGCGGGGGATCACTAATGCTCAGGGTAACTGTTCCCTGGGCGTAGTCGTGCCAGAAGAAGTAGCCCGCTACTCCACCAACAATCAGGATTGCCAGGACGGTCGCGATCTTAGCCTTGGCCAATCCTCTTCAACCGGAGCTTCAGGTTGCTCAGGGCGACTAGCGCTCCGAATCCTGCTTATCTCTAGCATAACCTGATGGAGGAACGATTGGTTACAGCGGGCTGAGGATCATCCTACGGTCAGCTCGGATTTCGAAACCGGCTCGCGGGAGAGAATGACGAAGATTGTGGATTTGCTCGACTCACGAGTCAACCGCCGTTCTAGACCAGCCTTCTCGGAAGCGGAAAGGTCCGCTGCCGCATAGACCTCCACTTCCAGACCGTCCATTTTCGCGTCGGCTCTCAATCTTCCTTGGATGTATGCGAGCCCGGCTCTGAACATCCGTTCCGGAACATTGTCCAGTTCGATGGTCGACAGCGTATTCGGAGTAGCACGCTCCTTCAAGATCCTGTAGAGCTCTGATACGTCCGGAATGTTGAGAGTCTGGGCCTGATGCTTGAAATCCCGAAGCTCGAATCTCAGTCCTCCCAGTTTGCCCTTGGTCCAGAGTCTCGAATGGTCGTCTGGAGTCAGGCCTGTTCCGAAATCAGCATAATCCAGGCGGATGTTGGCGTTGGTCATATACTCCGCCAGTATTATTCGGCCCTCGAACGGATACTTTGCAGTCCCGGACGCGGTAGATGGATTTCCGCGATCATCGACGGGAACTATTTCATCTGCGGTCTGATGGACAAGATCCGCCTTCTCCCTAGGAATGCCATTTCCCATCAAGTATCGATTAGCGAGATGGATCGGATCTTCGAAGACAGCGGGATCTGGAAACAATCGTGGAAATCGGAGCACTATCTGGTAGAAGTCTGATCTGACGGTCATACTATTCTCTGCTCAGACACGTTCTTTAACCCGGAACAGGATCAACCGTGCATATTGTCTCGCCAAGTAAAAGAATACTTCGAGCAAGTATCGTCCCAGTGGGACACGATGAGACAGGGCTTCTATGGCGAAGAAGTCCGAGATGCAGTGCTCATGGCGGCCCGAATACTGCCAGATCAAACGGTACTAGATGTGGGGTCTGGAACAGGCTTCCTGACTGAGGCGGCATCTAGGAAGGCGCGCAAGGTCATAGCTCTCGACTTTTCAGAATCCATGATCGCCGAAGCCAGGACCAAGCTGGCTGGGAGGAACGTTGAGTTTAGGATTGGAAGCGCAGAACAGATTCCTCTACCTGACGCGTCAGCACACGCGGTCATCGGCAATATGGTCCTACATCATTGTCCGAGCCCTGAGACTGCAGTGAAGGAAATGACAAGGGTCTTGGCGCCCAAAGGAAGATTAGTGCTATCGGATCTTCAGGAGCATAACCACGACTCGTTGCGAAAGGAGCACGCGGATCTCTGGATGGGCTTCAAGATGAGCTATGTGGGCGCGATTATGCAGAAGGCCGGACTGGAAGATGTCAGTGTCGAGTCGCTGAGTTCCTGCTGCTCAGAGACCAGAGAAGATGGTCAGGTCAAGATTCCAGTGTTCCTCGCAGTCGGCCACAAACACTGGTAGTTCTGTGTGGTTGCGGACCGAAAACTAGTCTTGGCTACAGACCACTCAGCGTGAGAATGCTCTTCAAAGCGTCTTCGCTGACTCTTTCTTGGATCATTTTTTAGTCCTTGCTCTCAGCGATTTCGCGAGACGGGTCAATCCTTGCCTCCTGGCTTTTTGCCAGCGGTGACTGACTCCCCACATGATGTCATAGAAAGGCTCGCAGTCCACGTACCATTGCACGCGTTTCCTGAAATCCGAACCATGGGCCCCGTAGAGTCGCAATACCTCCTCTCCAAGATCTGAATTGTGCATGAATAGGTGTGCGAATTCAAGGGCCGGATCGCTGACTTGTGTGTAGCCCCAGTCGACAATTCCAGTCAGCCTGACCGAGGCGGGATCGATGAGCATGTTCTCGGTACTAAGGTCCCCGTGTATCAATGTCGGCCTAAAACCCGCGTCTGCAAAATCCGCCAGCAGCGCCCGCCAGAATTCTTCGGATCTAGCGCGGAGTTTAGAGTCCAGCAATGGGTAGGTGATTCTGCGGATCTTGTTGTGTTGTAGGCTGATGGACTTGAGCCATTCTTCCTGCGAATACTTTGGTATGCTCTTGAGACTGTCCCCTCGGACACTGATACTGTGCAGCTCCTTCAAGAATCCAGAGATCTGCCTAGCGAGGCGTCTGGTCCATTCGTTTCTGAATCGCTGGCTTTCCACAGCGACTCCAGCGAGCTTGCGGTAGCCGCCAAACCAGTGTGGATACATCCTGTCGCCCTTCCAGACGAATTCGTAATCCGGGACAGGCGTGGACAGACGGTTAGCCAGTGCGGGGAGAAACTCGATCTCGTTTCCTAACCGGTTCTCAGTCTCCCTGAACTTTGGAAAGCGAAAGACATACTCCCCGTTGACTTCCAACACAAAGTTCTCCCATCCGGTACGCATCTGCCGAGATCGTTTGATGCGGAGCTCGGGGAAACATCTCTCGATCAGCTTTCTTGCGGCGAATGAATCCACGAGGCGAAGTTGCTACTGGTGTGTAGAATAGTTTTCAGCGGAAGATTTCTTTGCGGCCGACCGTCTGGACGAGGTGTCCTTTCGGCTTCAGCCTATTCTCCCTGTCGACTAGCACGACATGAGGCTTCCAGCCTTGAGCCTCTTTCTCGCTAATCGAGACAAAGGCTGTGATGATGATCTCGTCGCCTGGCTGGACCTTGCGGGCGGCCGCGCCGTTGATTGCTACGGTCCCGCTTCCCCGCGGAGCCGAGAGAGCGTATGTCGAGAATCGTTCTCCGTTGGTTATGTTCCAGATGTCGACCTGCTCGAAGGGTACGATTCCAGTTGCCTCCATGAGAGACGAGTCTATCTCGATGCTACCCTCGTAGTTGAGGTCGGCGCCTGTGACTCTGGCTCTATGGATCTTGCCCTTGAGCATACGAAGCTGCACCTACTGTTCCCCTCGTGTCTACAGTGGTAGTGATTCGACTCCCTAGACTTGAATGATGGCTACTGCCTCTCTAGAGAGCTTAGGAGCCTCTTTGGCAGTCTGGACCTATTCGCAGTTGTTCGCTTATGATTCTTGAGGCGGCTTGGCTCGGTGGAATGATCTGTAAAGGACAATATCGTATAGTAGTTTCAACATGCCGGCGAAGAGGAAGGGCGATCCTACCCACAGGTTGGCAATCGCGTATCCCGAGAGCGAGGGACTGACCGACTGAGCAGTGGTCCGGGAAACATTGGTAAAACCCGCCGCTGGGGTCCGGTCGGACTCTGGGATCACGCTCATCAGATAGGACTGTCGAGTCGGTACATCCATTTGTGACAGCGATTGTCTGCCGAGCAAGAGAGGGACAGCTACCGCTGCCGTGGGGGCGAACGCTATGGCTGTTAGGAGTATGTTCGAGGGTATGTGGCTGAAGACCATCGTGTTGACCAATCCGAAGCGTTGGGCGATCCGGGCGGCGAGGAGGAACGAGGCCGCTGTCACGATCTGAGCCGCTGAGAAGAGCAGTCCCAGCGATGTTAGATCTAGTCTGTAACGTTGAAAAAAGTATAACGACAAGATGCTCTGGCCCACGAAGCCGCCGGCAAACGCGTCAACTGAGAAGAGTGCTGACATTTTGTAGACAATCGGTCTGGAGTCCTTCGACAGGACTTGGCGAGTCGATGTTTTTGACGGGTCTTGTTCAACGCTCTTCGATAGACGCGAGTAGAGAAACATTCCTAGGAGGCCGGATACGAGATAGGCTAGGAACAACGGACGATAGCCGGAGATACCCGTGCCCAGATAAGGTGGGAGGCCGGCTAGCAGCGAGCCACCGGATGAAGCTGAGTAGCCAACAAGGTTGTACAGGCTGAACATTAGGGTCCGACGTTTCAAGTCCGATGTTCGCGGAAGTACCGCCTGGTCGAGCGAGAGATACGGGCCCGTTTCGCCTGATCCTACTGACATGTTTCCTGCAATACCAGCTACCACTGGGGCCCACCAAGAGGTGGAGATGAAGAGCAGTCCCCCGGCTACCGCGTCTGTCATTGCGAAGAATACTAGGGTTCGCCTGCGCCCTAAGCGATCCGTGACAATGCTGGCGATGAAGGTGTAGAACGCGCTTGTGCCAACGGTGAGCGTCAGGACAATTCCGATCTGAACAGTGTCGAACCCGAGCTGACTAAGATATACGGGGAAAAGGACGGCTAGGAAGCCGTAGGGAACCGTGCGGATCCCTTTCTCTAAGAGGATGATTCGTCCGTCCCACGCAACCCAATCAAACAAGCGATAGAAGCATCTCGTTATGAGACTGGAACTAGGAGCAACACATCCCTTGAGGCCTAGATGGATTGAGCTCGGCCCTTTTGGTGAGGAGTCCATTCAATTTCCATGTGAATCTCGAGCTTGTGGTTCTCCTTGGCGTAGAGGAATTTCAGCGCAACCGGCTCCGTGGGAGATATGCGGGCTTGCTTCCCAATTGACCCTGGGAAGAGGTTTTTAGTGTCGACCGATTTTCCTCCTACTGCCTCACCGAGCTTTACGAAGAAGCTTGATAGTTCTTGCTTTCCTAGCTCGCTTTTGTGTCGAAAGATTGACTGGTGGGTCTCGCGGTAGTTCTCAAGAATCTCGGTCATCTTCGTCCAGTATGACATGGTACTCGCGAGTTCGACTCGTCCCTTCTCGGTCAGGGCGTAGTGTTTACGGTCGGGGGCCTCTTCTCGGAATTCGACTCGGCTTGTGACGAGCCGGTTCTTCTCTAGCCTGTCTAAAGCAGGGTAGATGGTGCCGGTCTTTGGCTTCCAGTAGCCAGAGAAGCGCTTTTCCAGTTCCCTGATGATCTCATAGCCATACATCGGTTTCTCGGAGAGCAGAAGGAGAAGCCAGAGCGAGACTGCACCGACCTTCATTCCGTGGGGCATCAGTCTAGGCAAGCCTATCATTCGGGAGAAGCGTGAGTTAGGCTTATATGCATAGATGTTCTACTTACGTAGATAATCTACTATTGGTGATATGGAATGAAATGGGTTACCCGTGAAAAAGCGAAGGTCGATCGTATAGCCTGTCCATGGCTTATCAGCAAGTTCGTGGACAAGAAGGCTGAATTCCTCTTCGTTCCACCAGAGACAATCCCCCAAGTCGTCAAGGAAACCGGCGCGGTAGCATATGATGCCAAGGGCGTAGAACTCACCCACTATAAGGAGAACGGCCACGAACGGGTCAGCTTCGACGCCATCATCAAAAAGTACAAACTTACAGACCCAGCATTGCTAGAACTAGCCAAGATCGTGAGAGGGGCAGACGCAAAGATTCCCGATGCGCCGCCCGAGTCAGCTGGGCTGGAAGCCGTGGCTCATGGCTTCCGAAATCTTGCAAAGGACGACTTTGACAACATGAGGCTACAGTTTCCTACATACGACGCTCTCTACAAGTACTGCCAGCTCAAGATTGAGGGAACGCAGAAGCTGGAGTACAATGTCGCCCAACCGGCAAGGTAGGTTAACAGGTTTAGCCTCAAACACCTCGGCTACATAGAACTCCCAGCGCACCAGAACAAAGGCGGCTTCGACCACGCCGCCGTCCACGTCAAATCGGGGACGATGTACGTTGCTCATACCTCGAATGACGCGGTAGATGTGATCGACTCCCGTCACGACAAATATCTCCACTCAGTTCCGGGCCTTCCTGGGGTGGCTGGCGTACTCGTCTCTAACGAGAAGGATTTCGTATTCACCTCTAACCGTGGCGAGAAGACTGTAGGTGTATTTCCTTATGGTCGAGAGGAGAAGCTGGAGAAGGTGAGAGTGGGAGGCTTTCCTAACGGATTGGCCTTCGATCCTTCAAGGGATGCTCTTCTCGCAGCAAACGTATCCAAACAGGATGACCCGACTCCAGTCACCGTCTCTATGGTTGAGACGAAGAAGAAGATTCTAACTGCCGACATTATTGTACCTGGAAGAACACGGTGGACGGTCTTCGATAGCAAGATGAACCGGTTTTACGTCAACGTTTCCACACCGCCAAAGATAGTCGCCATCGAAAGTAAAGATCCTGACGGAATAGCAGCCAGCTACGATATTCCGGCAACAGGTCCCCATGGGCTCGACATTGACACGGAGAATCGAAGGCTCTTCTGCGCCTGTGACCAAGGCGGCCTATTCACGGTTGACTTAGAGTCGGCGAGAGTATCGCGGGTTTCAGACTTGAGTGGCCCGCCTGATGTGATATTCTACAATTCCCGGCTGCACCACCTCTACGTGGCTATTCGATGTTTTCGACACTGATACAATGAAGCTCAGTCAGACGGTGAAGACGGAGGTGGGGGCACATACTATTGCCTACAACCCAGAGATTGGCCGTGTGTACGCGTTCTTGCCAGCAAGTCATCGAGCTGCAATCTATCAAGAAGTATGAGCCGCCTACCTTGTTTTATCTTCTAGGTCGTTCTCGAGTCTATTCATTTGCGGAAGTGATGGGATTTGTTTCAGCCAAGTAATATTCTACTATCAGCACTTGGTTCTGCGGTTCTCGTGTTTATTTTCCTCTTTTTCTCGAAATGGTCCAAAGATCATTTCCGGTTGGCCGTCTCCTCCTTAAGCACGTTTCTCGGCTTTACGGCATGGAACCTGTTGCAAAACGCAACAGGCGCCGACTCCGTGTTAAATATTGACTGGCCGGTCTTCCCAATGAGCTGGTCTGATGTAGGTAGCGGCGTAGTTGCCTTTGTAGTGACGGTCATCGCTCTAGGTCTGTTGACCGACAGAAATGAGTCAGCTTCGCGGGTCGTAGCCGCAGCAGGGATCGCCGGATTGCTCTCTACACTTGTCGACCTCTTCGTGCTTTGACCCCAATGTCCAAAGGCATTCTTCTCTTGGCCTCCATTGAACGGACAAAAATTTCGCTTTGAATATGACCCCTCTTCACACTGACTTTGAGTTCGAAAGTATGAGAAGACTCCTCGTCTCATGATGACAGATGATAGATGTCTACGACGTCGCAATCATAGGAATGGGTGCAGTAGGAACCGCCACGGGATTCTTGCTTGCAGAATTCACTAACGTGCAGAGTCTATTGTTTCTTGAAAAGGAAAACAGTGTGGGCCGAATCGCGTCCGATAGGAGAACAAACAGTCAAACTCGCCATCCCTTCGGCGGCGAGCTCAACTATACGCTTGAAGTGATGAAGGCAATAAAACGATATTCTGACATGATCCCGTCTTACGCGAACAGCGAGTACGGGCGGGGATACGACATTCTTAGGCGCACGAGAAGCGGAATGGTCCTTGCAGTAGGAAAGAATGAGAAAGACTACCTAAGGAAAAAATTCCACGACACTGTAAAGCCCGTCTTCCCTGATGCGGAATTAATGGAAAATAGGGAAGGGATCGCGAAACTGGAACCGTATATTGTGAGAGGGCGGAAGAAGGATGAAGACATAGGAATAATCAAACTGCAGGCAGACATGGTTGATTTTGGCGAGCTCGCAAAATCCTTCCAAGACAACGCAAGCAAGCATCAAGATAAGAAAATCAATGTCAAGTTCAACACGAAAGTGGAACAAATAGAAGATGTCCCAGACGGCTATGATCTCCGCACCAAGAACGGCGAAGGTTTCTCGGCCCGATATGTCGTGGTCTCCGCTGGTTCGTATACGCTCTCGCTCGCGAAACAGCTTGGCTTGGGCGGCGACTACATTGCCTTTCCAGTAGCTGGCAAATTCTTCACCTCTGAGCCTGTAATTAACGGGAAAGTGTACACATTTCAAGAAGAAGGCGTGCCCTTCGCAGCTACCCATGCGGATAGAGAGTGGGACGGCGCGGTTACCCGATACGGACCCACGGCAACGCCGACCTTGATGTTTGAAAAGGACAATCCTGACATCAAGGAATTCATCGATAACCTTGACCCTGTGCTTCTCGATACTATCATCTCAAAGAAAACAATCAGAAACATCATGCTCAAGAACATCGCATATTCCCTGCCAGTTGTGGGGCGTCGTCTCTTTTGGAAATATGAGGCGAGAAAGATTGTGCCCTCGATTCCGTATGCAGACTTGAAACCTGCTCCCGAATTTGGAGGGGTACGCACCGTGGGTATCAACAAAAGAACACGAGAGTTGAAGCTCGGTGAGTTTACTCTCCCAGAGGTTCCTCAAGATGGAGTAAATATCTGCGCAAACATGGCTCCGTCTCCCGGTGCGTCCGGATCCCTCGGTATCGCCTACAAGAACGTGTTGAAAATCACAAGAGCATTAGGCTTGGACTTTGACGATGAAAAGTTTACGAAGGTTTTCGGGACGTTGCCAGCAGTCTAAGGGTCAATTCGGAAGAATGTTGTGTCGTTGCGCTCCAGTGTTCGATAATTCTTCTCACGTGATGGGATTGGGGGAGCGTAGCTCCAAAATGAGCAAGGATCCAACTCCTTCGGAAGTCGTATCGGGCCAACAATCTGGAAAGGCTGAATCAAGAACTTCGCTCGCCCGCACGCTAGGGCGTAGCACGGCTACCCTAATGACCGCCGCGATGATCATTGGTACGGGCATTTTTGGAGCGGTAGGGTCCGCGACATCAAGAGCTGGTAGTGGTATTCTCATTGCAATGGTTCTAGGAGGTCTCATCGCGCTCGCAACGGGAATCAGTGCCGCACAGCTAGGGGTGAACTATCCGAAGGAAGGAGGAGCTTTTACTTGGGCACGCGAACTAAACCATAAGACTCTCGGATTCATCGCCGGATGTGCGTACCTCGGTAAGGGAATATTTTCTCTAAGCGTCATCTCGCTCGCATTTGCAGTCTATTCAGTCCAAATAATACCAACTCTACCTCTCCAACTGTTCGCTGGCATTGTAATCCTAGCAGTCGTGGTCCTCAACTTCTTTCATGTCCAACTAACGACCAAAGTGTTGATCGGTCTCATGGTTGTGAACGTATCTCTATTGGGATTCTTTGTAGCATTTTCCGCCCCCACAGTAAACCCCGGTCACTTCGCGAATCTGTTAGGAGACAACGGGCCGTTCGGTGTACTCGCTGGAGCAGCGATATTCTTCTGGACCTGGGATGGCTTCATGCGGACGGCCATCATGGCGGGGGAGATCAAGAATCCACGACGGACCATTCCAATCGCGATCGTAGGCGGTATTGCAGTTGCCGCAGTAGTGTTCCTCGCCGTCGCAGCGACGACCCTGGGAGTACTAGGTTCTCAGTCGATGGGGAGAGACGACGTGCCACTCTTCAGAGCAGCAACACAGGCAGTCGGAACATGGGGAGGATTAGTAATCTTGGCGTCTGCTTGGACCGCATCTCTAAGCGAACTCATCGGAGATCTGCTAACCGCATCGCGAGTCGCATACACGATGGGCGAGGCAAAAGAACTTCCGCACTGGCTTGGCTCAGTCCACCCGAAGTTTCGCATCCCTCGAAATGCTGTTCTGACCATAGGCTTGATAGTTCTGGTCTTAGCCCTGAGCTTCGACCTTCGAAGATTGTTGGCCGTTGCCAGCAACTTCACGCTTACCTGGTACATTATCACTCATTTCTCTGCCTTACAATTGCACAAAGAGCAGCGACTGACGACCCCTTTGTTCTCATGGGTCGGCCTACTCGGTTGCCTAGTGTTGGTTGCATCTTTGCCGATCTGGGCGACACTCACCGGTGGTGCAGTACTTGCTACGCTTGCAGGGTTTCGTCTACTACTGTTTCGCTACCGAACTTCCCATGTAGCGTAAACTGTTGGACGCGTTGCTTTCATTCAACAATAGTTTAGAACTGCTCAAGGTGCGAGACTGGTTCTATAGCACGGGTGACCTTTAGTGCCAAAAGGAGCGACGCGATCATCAAGAGCGCGGAGAGCAAGAACGGTGCGCCTGGAAGATTGATGGGTGCTTGGGTGCCGATGAAGAATGCGAATATTAGCGTGAAGAGTGTGGGTCCGATTACGCCTGTGAGGCCCATCAAGCTTCCGTTGATGCCCTGCAGTTGTCCTTGTTCGGAGGGGCCGACTCGGCGAGTCATGAGTCCTTGGACCGCAGGTTGGACGAATCCAATGGGTGCGTAGAAGATTATTGCAATCATGAATACGAGGCTGTTGGGCGCGAGGCCCCATATCACAAAGCCTGCTGTGCCAGATACTAGTCCAACGAGTAGTGCGAGACGCTCGCCAAATCTGCTGACGAATCGCCGGACGAGGAGTCCTTGCACAATGATGTTGCAGGCTCCGACAAGAGCGAGTGCTGCTCCAACCAGTGCGTATCCCCAGCCATACCTGTAAGCGGCAAAGAGGACGTAGACGCTGGGGAGCACTTGGAAAGCGAGGAAGTTAAGGAAGTTGACTACTACGAAGCCTGAGAGTCCCTTTTTCGCGCGGATCATGCCGATGGAGCCTACAGGGTTTGCTTTCCGAAGGGAGAGAGGGCTTCTGTGCGCGATGGGTAGCGACTCGGGCAGCACCACGAGCCCGTATGCCGCGCTTGCAATTGATAGCGCAGCCGCTCCCCAGAAGGGAAACCTCGGGCCGATTCCTCCCAATAGTCCCCCAACGAGGGGTCCGATGATGAATCCCACGCCCCATATCGAGCCTATCATGCCGAAGGCGCCGGCCCTCCGCTCCGGCCGGACAGTATCGGCCACATAAGCGAAGCTGACGGTGAAGCTGGCACTGGTAATACCACTGACCACTCTCCCGATGAACAGCCATGTTAGATTGGGGGCGAGGGCCATTATCATGTAGTCGATGCCGAGGCCGAATGCTGAGAGGATGAGGACGGGTCGTCGACCATAGCGATCGGATAATGCTCCCAGCAGTGGGGCGAACAGGAATTGCATCAACGCCCAGACGGTCCCGAACAGACCAAAGACCTCTGCGCCCTGGGCAGTATCGCCACCGACGAAACTGACGACCAGGCCAGGGAGGACTGGGATGATAATGCCGAAGCCTAGAGTGTCGAAAAGGACGGTGGCAAAGATGAAGGCGAGGGCGGCCCTGCTCGCGCTAGAAGCGGGTGCCGACTCTACTTTCTGAGGCTCTTGGGTTAGTTCTGTCATGATGACTTACACTCGTTCTGATGATAAGTAATCGAGGATGTCCGGGCCATTATTAACTGTCGGGCACACAAGGCGAACACTTCAAGCTAGTGAGGTCGGAGAAACTGAAAAGCAGCGTTAGAAGTCTGACTACAGCTGTAACCTTCTCAAGTTCTGCAAACTGTTGCTTCTCTACGTATCTTTCGTAGTTCAGCAAGGCGGCGAAAATCTGGCCGTGGGATTAACTGCACTATTATACATAGTATAGACGTTTATTGACTGGCTGACCATTAGTATATAGTCGGGGAGAAAGGATGTACCCGACAAGAGATTTCTCGGAGGCTTTGCCCGCATTCCATGCGAGCTGTTCGCTAGAGACCATTCTCAGAATCTTGGAATGGCCGAGTACCGCCGGTAGGTTTACGGTCCGTATAAAGCAGACCGAGATCGCCCTAAGGGAGGAGAGGAATTGGACTGTTGCCTTGTGCAATGCTCGGGAAGAGTGATCGCTTTGCGAGGTCAGACCTCGGGACAAGAGGGCGTGAAGCCTCTCGAGAATGCAGCATCGAAGATGACAATTATCCCCATCGTTCTTTGCCTGTTGTGCGGGGTATTCTCGGGGACTTTCACCGTTGCACTCCTCTTCAGGCGAATCGCAATAGCACTAGCGATTGCTGGACCCGTGGTATTTTCGGCCCTCTGGATATGGTGGGACTGGGATGCCTTCCGAAACAAACACCTGGCCCTCGGTGCGTTCGCCGTAGGCTTCAGTCTAACATTCCTCGCCCTGGATAGAGAACCTTGAAGATGATTCCAATAATAATTGGAAGACTATTTGGAGGTGAAATCTACGATAAACAATTGGGAAGGAAACCGGGAGAATAGGGCTAACATGTCTCTTGTACGCTTTCCGCGTAGACTCGCAGCATTCGTAATACTGCTAATAATCGCCCTGACGTCGCTCGGCTTGATCGCCGCCAACATCTACACTGTCGGCGTGTCGCAAGTGGGCATATTGGTTAACCCTTACACTGGAGATTTCAGTGGGCCCGTTGCGGGGCCAACGCTTGCATGGAAGAGCGTGCCGTGGGTGAACGTGGTGATAGTTTCGACCGCGGTTCAAACCATACAGATGGTCGGATCAGGCAACAACATCAATGTTCTCACACGTGATAATCTGAATGTCTCGCTCGACGTGACCATCCGCTATCAAGTGATGTCCACCAACGTCATAACGCTATACAAACACTATCCAGCGCTGTCCTGGGAAGACAACGCACTTGTTCCCCTTATCAGGTCCAGCGTCAGAGATGTCGTCGCAAACTACACAGCTGACGAACTGCAGGCGGTAAGGGCGCAGATCCAAGTTGGCGTTGAGAACAAGCTAACGGCTAGTCTTGAGACTGAACCGTCATTAGCAAACGACATACAACTGGTGGAACTCAATCTCAGGGACATCGTTCTACCTAACAGCTTCCTCGCGGCAATCCAAGCCAAACTCAACGCACAACAACAACTGCTCCAAGCAGAGTTCCAGGCTCAACAACTCATCGTCACTGCCCTCGGCCAACGAAACGCGACTATCATCGCAGCCCAAGCTCAGGCAAACGCCACGCTAATACAAGCTTCCGCAAACGCACAGTCTATCAGCAATATCATTTCCCAGGTCGAGGCACAGACCGGGACAACGTGGAATTCTACTCAAGTCGCAGCGTTCACGAACATGTACACAGAACTGCAATTGCTGAGCAAACTAACCGGTCAGAACTTGTACATCTTCGTTGGGAGCCCGAACGGTTCACTGATCATACCTACAAAGCCCTGACCATGAAAAAGAGCGGCCCAGCTGCCCAGTCTCATCGTGCCGACCTGGGCGTTAGTCGGGCGCTCCACCGTACCAAACCTATCCCCTCTTTCTGAAGAATCAGACGAGCAAAATTGAGCAAGAATTGATGCAGGAAAATTGGGGGAGGCGACGGTCCGACGATTGGGCCGAAACGTCACCCACGTATTGGTCTGAACTCAGGCGATCCTCGGGAGGAGTTCGTCCAAACGGTCGTAGGATTCCCTCATGCCTCCTTCAGCGCCTGAAGCGATGTAGCCGTCGCGTTGTTCTCGGCTCTTGAAGAGGACGCGGATGCTGACCACTGTCCTTCCACCGTGCTCTTCGAGAGTCATTGTCTCTAGCGATTCTGCGCCTGGTATGTTCTCGTAATTGTTTGTGCGCACAACGCGCTCAGGAGCTCGGAACTCGCGTATGACTCCGCTGAAAGCATGGTCCGTGCCATCAGGAGCACGGTGCACAAAGCGCCACGCGCCGCCGACGCGGAGGTCGGCGTCTGCGATTGTAATGGTCATGATCCTTGGCCCGAGCCACTCTCTTAGGTGCCTGGGTTCGGTCATGGCTTGGAACACGAGTTTGCGCGGCGCGTGGAGGGTCCGGGTGATGAGGACCTCCTTGTCGGAGGGGAGCGTTATTGTCAAGTCGTCTTTATGTTGGATCTTCTCTTTCTGCATCATTTCACCTCCTTCTTCATCCGTTCGAGGTGGGCGTCGAGTCTGCTGAAGCTATCTTGCATGCTCTGCCTGTATGATCTCAGCCATGTCTCTAGCTCGCGGAAGGGCTCTGGCCGAAGCGAGTACAGGCGCTTAGGGCCCTCGGGATGGACTTGTACGAAGCCTGCTTGATGTAGGATGTGGAGGTGGCGGGAGACGCCCGATTGGTCGATGCCGACTTTTTCGACGATATCGTTTACCGCGTGTTCGCCGCTCCGGAGCAATTCGACGATGCGCCGGCGTGTGGGGTCAGCCAGGACCTCGAACACAGCGGTATGCATGATAATACATATGCATGGTA
>WNGJ01002333.1_pt1 | contig 19097 bp, 11 predicted proteins | sample 5400611 | NCBI WGS metagenome assembly WNGJ01 (sample SAMN13153375, study PRJNA577476) | soil metagenome | isolation source: 40 cm soil or saprolite under Garry oak tree replicate 1 | place: USA:California | collected 2016-06-15 | reverse complement strand
CGACCGCGCCTACCAGGCCGCCATCGACGACCTAACCCACCGTGCCGGAATCGCGGCCTGAACCGCCTGCAGAAGATGACCGCGATCACCAGACTTGACTCGAAATTTAAGTGACACCCCGCCCAAGCCCTCTAGCCAGTCAAGCGCATAACAGAGAGGATCCCTCGTGCGCTCGGCTGCCGGCTGGCTACAGCTCAAACCTGGCCGCGTAGATCGTCAATGTACTTCCGATGGACCCTCCGTATGGGTGAGCGTCGGCCAGCGAGGATCGGGGCGTCGCCGGGCTCGTCAACGTAGGACGTTCACCGGTCCTCGGCGCGCTTGAGCGGGCCGGCATCTCGAAACCGGCGAGCGCTGTCATGAGCTGAACGAGCTGGTCAGGGTCGGGCGAGCCGGGGCGGTAGTGGGCGTCGCGGCCCGGTGCGGACTGGGTGCCCGCCTTCTGGCCTAGCACGGGTCGATCCGGGTGCGCCGGGCGATGATCATCATGGCATCGGCCTCGGGAACGCTGGTGCCGGCGATCGCCCGGCTGGTCGCCGCGGATGAGGACACCGTCCGGGACGTGATCCATGCGTTCAATCAGAAGGGCCTGGCGGCGCTGGACCCCTCAGTGGGCGGGAGGCCGTCCCCGCCTGATCAGTGACGAGGCCATCAAGGTCATCGTCGCGGCGGCCACCACCCGGCTGGAGAAGCTGGGCCAGCCGTTCACCCGGTGGAGCCTGCGCAAGCTGGCCGCCTATTTAGCTGACAGTTCCCGGCCGGTGGCCATCGGGCGGGAGCGGCTGCGGCAGATCTTGCACGCCCGCGGGATCAGCTTCCAGCGGACCCGGACCTGGAAAGAGTCCCGCGATCCGGACCGGGACGCCAAGCTGGACCGGATCGAGTACGTGACCAGCCATTACCCGGACCGCTGCTTTGCCTTCGACCAGTTCGGGCCGCTGTCGATCCGGCCCTGCCACGGCGCCTTCTGGGCGAGACAGAACCTGCTGGGCGAGACAGAAGAAGCCCGCCCGGCTACGCGCGACCTACCACCGCACCCACGGCATCCGCTACTTCCACGGCTGCTACGGCATCGGTGATGACCAGCTATGGGGCGTGGTCCGCGAGCGCAAGGGCGCGGACCACACCCTGGCCGCGCTGAAGACGATCCGGGCCGCCCGGCCCGGCGGCTACCGGCTGTTCGTGATCATGGACAACCTGTCGGCGAACAAGACTCCGGCGATCCGCCGCTGGGCAAACCGGGAGAACGTCGAGCTGTGCTTCACGCCGACCAGCGCGTCGTGGGCCAACCTGATCGAGGCGCAATTCGGGCCAGTCCGCACCTTCGTCATGGGCAACTCGGACTACCCGAACCACACCGCGCTGGCTCGCAGGTTGCAGGACTACCTGCGCTGGCGCAACGCCCACGCCCGCCACCCCGACGCCCTGGCCGCCCAGCGCCGCGAACGAGCCCGCATCCGCAGCGAACGCCAGCAACGCTGGGGGTCGCCCGAAGCCTAAAGCCGCATGACCGATCCGGCGAACGTTTGTGGCCAGCGCACTAGGCTTACTGGATGGGATCACCGTCACACGACCTAGAGCACCTTATGAGGCGGTCAACCGCCAAGATGGCTGCTGACTACGAACGAATGCGGCAGCTCGCCAGAGAAGACCCAGGAACCAGTGGAGACCAAGCAGAGGAAGACTGGGCGGAGCTAATCTCACAGTGGCTCCCTGAAACATACCATGTGGTAAAAAAGGCAGGATTCTATTCTCTTCTGGCGAAACTAGCGGCCAAGTTGATGTCTTGGTCCTCAGTCCGAGTTACCCTAAGGGCTTGCTTTCTAACAAGCTCTATCTTGCTGCGGGCGTTCTTGCGGCATTCGAAATTAAACGAACGTTGCGCCGTAAGAATATTCTGTCCGCAGTCAAAGAAAGTGTAAAAATCAACAGCCTTGCGCGATCCGACCTACGCGTTCGCCATCATATAATATATGGGCTTCTGGCTCACACCCATGAACTTCAACGCAAGGGGAAGACGCCAGAGAAGGTTCTTGGAGAGAACCTAATTCAAGCGGATGCGGATAAAGTGACCGATCCGCGTGACGGCATTGAAATGGTATGCGTTCCGCCTCTTGGGACATGGACGCTCATGCGTCGCGCCCACAAAGACAAAGGAATGTTCACAACAAGCTACATGAGAGGTCCTCTGGATATAAGCCTCAATGACTTCGCTGTGACGACCGACGCGATTGGGCGATTTCTAACGGCTCTGCTGTATCGGCTAGGGAAAATAGATAAGTCGATCGCCCCTATAGCTGGATACTTCGAAGGAGTGGGGCTTGCCGGAATCGGTTACGGTGATGACCGAGAATGGCCCATGGGAGCCATGTCCGATGAGTTGTTTAACGCTTTGAGCTCAGAAGAGTACGACTCATATTAATCTCTAAATAGGAGATGGGCCGATCGCACGGTGGGCGTTCCGGCGCCGCTCCCCGACGAAGTCCGCCAAGCCCTCGGAGGTGTGCACTAATCTGGCCCAACTCGGGTTAGGATTGCCCCAGCAGCGCTAAACGGACTGTTCCTTCGCGATCTGGTTGACCAGGACACGGACCTGCGCTGCTCACCTGGTCGATGACGGGGTATGTCTGTCTTATGCCCTTATCGCCGAGTTCGGGGATGCCGCAGGCAACGCGGCAATTCGCGGCTGGCCGTGCCCTCTCCGCTTCGAGCAGCGCCCCGACAGGCACTCGGAGTTGCTTCTGGTCACGCTCATTGAGCTTCGCGGAGGTAGGTCAATCCGAATGCCCTCACTTGGCGGAACTCCTGGAGCTTGGTTGCGAGGTTGAACGCGTCGCCTGTCACATAGTGGAAGATGTCGAGGCCACGGCCGAGGAGGATCTTCCAGCCTGTATCCGTGACGATCGAGCGGTCATGGATCGCGTTGTCGAACGTGACGTCGAAGTTGATGCCCGCGACTGCCGCGCCCTGCTTGATCTTTAGGAGGTGTTCGAGCTGTTTGCGCAGCTTGCTCTCGTCTCCTGTGATCTCGGTGGTGATGAGCTTGACGTCGACCTCGTCGGCTGCGTCCTTGGCCCTGGCGATGCCCTCGATGAGTTCCATGAGGTTACGGGCTTGATAGAACTGACGTATATAGGGGTCGGTGATCGTGATCTGCTGAGCACCACGCAGGTACGGGATGAGGAGCTTGTCGAACGAGGCGCCGCGCTGGTTTTCTTGGAACTCGATGTGCCCTTCGAACAGCGGTGCCTCCGCTACGGGCTCGACCTCGGTGGGCGCCACGGCTTCCTTGTCTGCCGGGCTCGGCTTGTTCCGTTCGAGTGGCGCATCGGCACCTTCGCGGCGCTCATGGTGGTAGTAGCCCGGGTACTCCTCCGCCTCCAGGGTCAAGACCGGGTGCCAAGTTCCGCTGGCGTCCAGGTAGCCGAACTTGACGTTAGCCATCGTTGAGTCGATGCGGAGGATCTGGTCCTTGACCCGCTTCCGGCCTTCGATTGCGAGTCGCAGGATCTCTTCGATCTCCTCGTGCGTTGCCTCCCCGTGCGGGTAGAGGATCTTTATTAGACCGGAGAACGTCTTGTGGACGCCGTCGCGGTCACGAGTCGAGATGTCGGATGAAAGCGTGAAGTGCTGCTGGTAGCGGTCCGAGTAGTCCTGAGAGCGCATCGACTTCAGCACCTCGGCGATGTAGTCAACGACGAACCCGTAGCCGTTGGAGAACATCTCGCCGCGGATGGTGTCGACTTCCCAGCCGGGGATGTAGTGGTGGAGACGGTCCAGGTAGGCCGAGTCGTGGTAGCTTTCGGGCAGCTCGTCGAACAGGTCGGAGTGCTTGAGCATGTACGCCACGGTGTGCGAGGTGTTGCCGACGAACACCATTGATGCATCCGCTCCGAGTGTTTCGACGCCGCGCGAGAATGACTTGTTCGCCATGTAGTTCTTCATGATGTCGACAAGCGCCTTGTCGGTGCGCTTTCTCTTGCCCGCGAACTCATCGAACGCGACCACATCCCAGTAGCCAACTAGGCCAATGCGTCCGTTGGCGTTGTTGACGAAGAGCTTCGGCACGGTGACCTCGCCACCGGAGATCAGCATGCCGTGGGGTGAGAACTCAGAGTAGATATGGGACTTGCCGGTACCCTTGGGACCGAGTTCGACGAGGTTGTAGTTGCGCTCGACGAACGGGATGAGCCGCACGATTTGCAGCAGCTTCGCCCGCCGCCCAAACAATTCGGGATTGAACCCGATGGACTGCACGAGCAAATCTATCCACTCGTCAGTGGTGAAATCGCGACGAGCCGCCAGGTACCCCTCGAAGTCGAAGTTCGACAACTGGATGGGCTTGATCGAGCCCAGGATCCACGGCAGGACCTGTGCGTCGTCGCTGTGGAAGTACTCGATGTCGCAGATGCACCAGACTCCGCCGACGAGCAGCTTAGGATGCGCCTTGATCGTCGCTGGCTCGACGAGCACACCCTTGATGCCAAGGTTCGCGAACTCGGCCTCGTAGACGTCAGCCTTGTCGTTCAGAGTGGCCGTGACCTTATCGATGATTCGGTGCCGCCCACGCTCGCGGATGGTGGACTTCACCAGTTCGGACTGGTTCCGGTGCACGTAGTGGTCGGCCAGGATCTTGCGCACCGTGTCGATGCCCGCCTGGATCGTCGCCTCATCATCGGAGGCCGCATACTGGCCGAGCAGGTACTCCAGCACATAGGACGGCACGATGGCATTGCCCTTGACGGCCCTGACCAAGTCCTTGCGCACGACAGCACCCGAGAAGTGCCGGTTGATCTTGCGATCCAACTCGCTCTGTACCGGCCCAGCATCGACTAGTCCGTCGGTCACGAAGGGTGCTTCCTGGCTGACCTCACTCACCTCGCTCAAGGCTGCACCCTCCTTTAGAAGTCGAAGTCCGATGCGAACGAGCGCTTCAGCGTGTAGATCGCCTTGGCATAGACGCGCCACTGGTTGGTGTTCGGAATCCGTTCCTCAAGCCGGAACTCGACTGTCCGGTTGTTGTAGTCGTTAGCGTCCAGGCTAAGCAGCATGCGCGCGCTCTGGTACCGGTCACGCTTGTCGGTCGACTCTTGATCGAACACCAGCTCAGGCTGGTTTGAGATCAGAGTCTCGCCGACATGTAGCCCTGCACGGACCCTGCGGGCCTGGACCTTCTCGCTGACCGGCTCCGACTGGAACAGCTTGATCACCAGCTGGCCGGTGGTGATCTTGTCCGACTCGGGCAGCACCTCGATGTTGACCAGGCGAGTGTCGCTCTTGCGCTTCTTGTTGATCGCCAGCACGGGCACAACGACTTCCTGCAACGCGGCTCCGCCGTGAACGTATCGGGAGCCAGCGCCGGGAAGCCGGAGGCGATGAATAGACTTCGGAATCTGCACATCCAGGTCGCTATTAAGGCCGAGCTGTGCTGAGGTGAAGGACTTGAACGCAGTGTCTTCCTTCAGCCCGCGGCCGAGGACGTAGCGGCGATTGGTGACCTTGATCTCGTCACCCTCAGGTCGCGTCGATAGGTAGAAGGCGTCTGCGAGCGCCGTGTCCTGGAACAGGAAGCCATGGTCGGCCGTGATGAGGATGTTCGTCGCGTTCGCGTTCGTCAGGCGCTTGACCAGATCGACCAGCTCGCGAAGCGCCTCCTCAGCCGCCTTGAAGACTTGGCGTTCGGTCCCCGGCTTGTCCCCGGTCGCGTCGATGCGGTCGTGGTAGACGTAAAGCACCTGGTTCTGCTGGTACAGCTCTCGAAGTTCGTCCCGGGTCAGAGAGAGCACATCTTCAGCCTGGATCGCTCTGCCTCCCGCACCGTCGAGGATTTTGCTGCGGTTCACCGTGCCGTCTGAGCGCTGACCGTCGACGATAACGGGATCGCCGTCTTTCGAGTGCCCTATCGTGGTGTGCGGCAAGAGCGCTGCCATCCCGAGCTGGGTGTAGCTCGGCAGCACGCCGAGCACGGCATCGAGGGTCGCGTCGAACCGGTCCTCCTGCCGGATGCGTGAGCCGAGTTCGTCGGCGACCTCGTACCGGAGAGCGTCCGAAATGATGACGACTGCCTTGCGTCGGCCGTCGTGGATGATCGGCGCTACGTGGTCGGTGAAGAACGATGTCTGTGGACGGAGTGCCGCAGACCGCCACCTGTCGACACCATCAACCTGCTGCTGCCAAGCGTTCCCCAGGTCGTAGAGGTACTTGTTCGCGTAGAACTTCTCAATCTGTGCGCGCAGTGCCTCCAGCGGGCCGGTGGATTCCGCAGTGCGAGCCGCGTAGCTGAACTGCCGGTAGTGCTGGTCGATGCGGAACCAGTCATGCCGGTAGCAGTCGAGTCCCTCGTCGAACGACTGCATCGAGAGGTTGAGCGCATTAAGCGCAGTCAACAGGTCGGAGGCGCTGCCGATCGCGGCATACAGTTTCCGGTAGCCGTCGATCCAGATGCTGCTCTGGCGGCTGCGGATGACCTCGGTGACCTCGCGGGCTGTGACGGTCCGGTCGGCGACCGCGCGGGCAAGGTCGCTGATGATCTTGCGGTCGACCTCCTCGAACAGGTCGTTGCCCAGCAGGTCCCGGAAGCTCGCATCCTCGATCGTGCTCGCGTAGTCTAGGTCGCGCGCCGCTCGCTTTGCCAGGGTTGCCAGTGCCTGCTGGCTGTGCCGATCGTTGCGCAGACTGGCGAAGTCGAGCTGGATGTTGCGGAGTCCGCCGGGTCGTTCGGACTTGAACCCGGCGATAGCCTGCCGGAACATCCACAGCACGATGTCGTCGATGCTCGGGCTCGGAGACATGTAGCCATAGATCGAACAGGTACCCTGCCAGTAGAACTCGTCGAGGCCGTAGTCGGCGAGCGCGCTGTATTTCGCGTCGGCATCTGTGGCGTTCTCGATGAACAGGGTGCGCGTGATCTCCAACAAGCTGTGCTCTCGCTGACCGAGGAGCACCGCGCACATCTTGGCGCGTAGCTTGTTGGCGTCATCGTCGGCGTCGAGCAATGCCTTGAGGCTCTGCACGCGTCTGGTCGCCCGGAAGAACTTCTCGTGCGCCTGCACGACATCACCGATGCCGTCTGCGGTGAGCCCCAGTTCCTGCTTCACCAGCGAGGTCCGGTCTGCGGTGAACACCCCGTAGGCAAGCTCCAGGTCGAGCAGCCAGTTGCCGATTCCCGTCGGCACGGTACCCGAACGGTAGACGAGGAACTTGGCCTCGGGCTCCACGTGAAGCAGTCGGTTCTTGATTGCATACTCGTCGTTGGCGACACGCACAGTCGCCACGCCTTCCAGCCCGAGCGTGTCCAGGTCGGCGGCATAGTCGCCATCGGGGTCGTGCCAGAACACAACCCGATGCATCTCGAAGCGACGCTCCAGGTGAGGCCGGACGGCGGATATCTCACTCATCGCTTGCCTCAAGACCAGCGATCTTCTTCAGCGCGGCACCGAACTTCGGGTAGTTGGCCTTCACGCCGTCATCGAGGTCGATCCGCACTTGCTGAGTCGCCAACGGGTACAGCACGTCGTGTTCGTACTCGTCGAGTTCGAGCAACACCTTGCGCAGGCGGTCAACCTCCTTCTGCGCAGCAGCTTGCTGCCGTGGCGTTCCAGCCCCCGCGGCGAGACGCTCATGGTGCTGACGATTGGCCTCCAATTTCGCCTTGAACTCGCGCAGGTACTCGTTCAGCACGGTCGAGACGGTCGACAGAGTGTAGCGGTGCATATAGATGAGAGCGTTGAACGACCCCTTCGGACTGGAGAACAGCCAGTAGATCGGGCGCTTCTTGTACCGTTGCACGTGATCTTTGTAGAACGATTTGACGAAGTATTCACGCAAATCCTTCACGCCGAGTGCTTCGGTGACGAACCGCAGATTCTCCTCGAAGTACTGCTCGCCAAACGCCGCCCGCAGGAACTTCCGGAACCGCGCTACGATGTCGTCCTCGAACCAGTCCCCATCGATGATCGGGATAACGTTGTCCGCGTCCGGTATAAACGATGGTTGAGGGACCTTCGCCAGGTAGTCTTGGAGTGTGTCGCCCTGGGTTGCAAGGATTAGCCCCGGTTCATCGAGGCTGTAACGGCCAAAGATGCATCCCACCGCGTAAGAGACCAGGTCATTGACCCTCTCCTGCGCATGCAGCCTGTGGTACTCGACGGTCGACAGACCTTCCCCGAATCGAGCCACTGGGTTGCAGTGCAACGTGACTCTCGACAGCGACACGTCCGCTTCCACCTCCAGTTCAAGGCCATATGCCTCTGCAATCTGGACGTTGAGAGTTGCTTCTAGTTCCTGGGCACGTCGAGCACCGTCAATACCTCGATCCAGCACCTCTCTAATTGAGTCGCCGAGACGGCTTTTGCTATTACTAACTACATCGAGGATGGTGAAGTCCCATGACGTCTCACGGCTGTTCCAGTCGTCTCTGTGAATACGCACGAGCTCGCGAACCGCATCAATCGCCTCGTCGGATACGTCAATCACCGGAAGCTGTGCGAGTGTCCCCACTTCAAAGTTCAATGTCGGAGAAGTTGCTGCCAACATCTGCATAATGACAGTCGAGTTACATACAGCGGCAAGACTAAGCAGGGCCCGCTCAGAAGCGAATATTGAAGTTCCCGCTACGTCGAATATGAAGCCCTTTGAATAGAATCGGAACGTAGGATTTCCGGTTCCAACTTTCGACCAAGAAACGGACGGAAGGAAATAGTACTTTATGTTTTTGATCGTCCGAGTTGCATTGCCGTACTTCGATGCAGCGAACTTGAGCACTTCACGGCCGTCGCGCTCCCAGTTAACGACGACTTCCTGGTTTCCATACCATTTCCGGTAGTCCCCGCCCTTGTTGTATGGAAACCACCTGAACGAGCTTTCGGCGGCCTCCTTTCTCGTTAGACCGCGTCCGAAACGGTCAATACTCACTTCGGACCATAGACGCGTGAACCGGGCATTATCGGAGGTTGCCATCCCCTGCCGCGGTTCACCGATATCCGCGAGCGGCCGTCCAAGGGAGAAGGCCTTGAGCATCGCATTTGACAGCCAGTAGGCGATCGGGGCGCCCGGCACTTGACGCAGCTCGCGACTCGATGCCAGGTGGAGCTCTCGACCGCGAGTGACCGATTTCCGAAAGGCCGCACTCATTGCCGCCTCGCCGCGCTCATCTGTGAGTCGAACGAAGACGCCGGGCAAGTCAGGTTGACCCTCATTGACCAGGAGGAAGGCAGTCGTGGACACCACCTCGCCTTGGATGGTGTCAAAGGCACCTGCTCCGAGGTGCGCCATCGTGACTATCGCCTGATTCGTGAGTAGGCTGTCACGCAGAGCCACGTAAGATCGCAAGAACATCCACGACTGCATCGTGATCATCCCGACAAATGCCCTGCCGATGGCCAGTTCAATCGCCCTCTCTATGAACATGGCAAACATGTCCGCCTTGGAATTCGAGAATTCTCGCTTCGCGAAGTCCGAGAGTGCGGCGCTCATATTGCGGTTCCCCATATATGGAGGATTTGCTACGACCACGTGATAGCGCGACGACAGATACTCGGCCTGGAGGATTACCTGACGTGCGCGGTCGTGCAGCTCCATACCTAGAAGGTCGCTTTCATCCGGCCCGTTCGTGTCGAGGTGCCGCCTGATCGGCTCGATCAGTTCCTCGCGAGGACGGATGAGCGACCCGAAGGTGTCGGCGTGCTTGAACTGGTTCCAGAACGCTTCCTCGTCAGCGCGGTCGCCGCCGCGGGTGACGAGGGTGTCCAGTTCACCCGGTGACAAGGAGATGGGTTCGAGCACGCAGATGTTCGGCTCGACCTTCTTGTTGAAGAAGGTGCGCTGGCGGGCGCGGGCCTTCATCGTGAGGGCAAACGCTGCCAGTGCTCCCGCACGGGGGTCAATCTCGGTGCCGTAGAGGTTCTTGGCGAGGATCAGGCCGGGAATGTCGGAGGGAGCATAGCCCTCCTCTTCGTAGATGGTGTAGAGGAGGTCGAACGCGTAGGTCAGCATGTGGCCAGAGCCGCACGCGGGGTCGATGATCTTCAGTTCCTCGGGACTGGATACTTTGGGGTAGACGGCCTCCTCGTCGACCGGAGCGACGTAGTACTCCATCTGCTCGGCGAGGCGCGAGCTAGGCCGGTTGAGCAGCCAGAGGCGCCCGAGGGAGTTCTCGACGAGGTAGCGAACAATCCAGTGGGGGGTGAAGAGCTGCGTGGCAGCGGGGATTTCGGCGGCGCCGGCCTTCTTGCCCTTCTTGAAACCCGCGAAGACCTCCTCCTTCCCCTCGGAGATGTAGAACTGGTACAGCCAGCCGATCACCTCAACGTCTTGGCAGACCTCCTCGGTGAGCACAGTTAGCGCGCGTGCCAGTACGGAGTCGTCGGCGAGGAGATTTGCAGGGGTGAGGAGCTCCGTGTAGTCACCTTCGCGCTCGAACATGAAGGGCATCGAGCGGTTCCAGTGGCGGCAGTATTCCGCGAGCAGCAGTGCGTACGCTTCGCGCTGCGGGTCGTCGCTGCGTCGGGTGCCGTTGAGCAAGGCCGTCACTGTCTCTACGGTGCGCTTGTTGGTGATGACCGTGCTGTCGATGTTCCCGCGCTTGGCCTCGGCGAGGACTTCCGGCTGCCCGCCCTGACGGCCTCGTTCGGGCGAGACGACGCCGATGCCGGTGTAGCCGTTGGCGTCCATGAAGCGCAGCGCGATGATGCGGTTGAACCAGGTGTAGGCAACCTTGTCGGCCACAGCGACGCGGCCCGCGTTCCAGCCACCAGCGGCGCTGACGGCCTTCTCCAGTGTCGCAACCGCGCTTGGCTGCTCGACTCGCTGAGGTGAGGCCGGGGCCAGTGCGATCGCGATGCGGGCCGCGACCTCGCGAATGAGAGCGGTGCGCGCCCAGGTGGCGAAGGACTTCAGCGGAGCGGTTTTCATCAGAGTACGATTCGCTTTCCTTCGCTGAGTGTGGACATCAGCGCGTCACGGAGCGCGTCGAGATACCGTTTGACGTCCTCCTGGGTCTCCAGCACGCCGTGTATACCCGGCACGGTGATCGTCTTGACCGAGACAGTCTGCTTGAGCGGCCCTGGGTCGGGATCGTCGGTGCCGCCCGTGGGCCGGGGGGAGGATACGAGCTGGTCGAGCAGCGACGGGTAGATCGTTTCTTCGAAGCTGTTCTCCTGCTCGCGGATGAGCGCGATCTGCTTCTCGCTGCCGAGCCCGGCCATGATCTGGTCGATCGTGCGAATGACCCTCTCCTGTGCCTCCTCGGTGGCGTTGCCGTAATAGAGACTGCCGAGCACCTCCCTCTTGCGGCCCCCTATGGCTTCGACTACGACGGCGCGGTTGGTCGCGACTGCTTCCTCGATTTGCTTGCCGAGTGCCTCTGCGGCCTGCTTGAGCTGCGTCATGCGGTTCCCACGGAACGCGTTGGGGTCGTCCAGCATTCGCTGCACCTCTGTGTCGCTGCCTGGGGGCAGGTAGCCGAGGTTGTTGGCGCTCGCCGCGAGCAGGCCGGCCGCGTCGTCGTAGATGGCTCGCTGACCGCCATTGAGGAACGCCTGGATCGGGTCGATCACGGACTCCTTGGCGTCGAGCAGCTCGTCGCCGAGTCCGAACTCGGTCAGGTACCACTCATCGGGCTTGCCTACGGCCTGTTCGAGCAGCGCGATGGGTACGGCCAACTGCTCCACGAACGGGTACTTCGACCCGGTAACCCGAGCCTTGAGTTCATCGAGCTTGCCGCGCAGCTTGTCGCTACCGTGCCGAGCCAGCTCCAGCGGGTCTTTCGGTGCGGTCGCCTCATCGAAGAAGTCGCTGCAGAACTTGCGGAATGCCGCGACCTTGCGCTCGTCGAAGACCTTCTGCGGGGCAACCACCGCGTGCGAATGCTTCTGCGTGTTGCGCAGCACGGCGGCGACCTCGGTGCGCTTCAGGGCATTGCCGTCGACGGTGAGCGTGATCTTCGAGGTGCCGATGAGCCAGGCGACAACAACCTCAATCGAGCCGAGATCCCAGCCATAGGGCTTGGCCTGGAATGCGTCCACAATGGTCTTGACGGTCACCTGCTCACCGAGCCTGTCGCGTTGCAGCACGAACGAGAGCACCTCGTCGCCTGGAACCGCGAGCTTCGACAGAGACGGGTCGTCGATCAGGCCCGATTGATCGGGGTTGGCGAACGCGGCGACCTGCTGCTCGCTGTAGGTCGACCCGCCAAGCAGGTTGAGCTGGGTATAAGTGCGTCTTATAAGATCCTGGAACCCGTCGGATACGCGAGTGATGGCGTCTTGCGACGTGGAGGTCACATCGGCGGCGTTGATGACGAGGGTCGCCATGCCGACAGCGCGACGGATACGCTCAACGAGATCCTTCTCGCGTCCGACGTTCTGCGTCGCCTTGGAGCGCAAGATCTGCTCCTCGGTCGCTGACAGCGAGGTTGTCTGCTTGCGTCTAGTGTATTTCTCGGTCTTGATGAGCAGGCGCAGGTCTGGCAGCGCGCGCTCGTCGGGCTCCAGGATGACGCGAAGCTCGTCCTTGCCCGCGCTGTGCATCCGGATTTCGTCGGGACCGTACGGGTACTCCGGGGTGATGAAGTGCACCGCGAGCTCGCGCTGCTGGCCGTACACGTGGTCGTCGAGTCTATATCCGAGCGAAGTCCTGCCCGTTCTTGGAGTAGCGCAGCTTGCTGGTCTTGATGACGTCGCCGGAGAGGATCTTGAACAGGCGACTGGAGACCTCCGAGGCGTCAATGTCGACGTTCTTGATCTCTTCCTCGATGACTTGCTCTTCGTTGGTCAGGTACTCGTAGGTGTTGCCATTGCGCTCTACGTAGGTCTGCGTCTCCAGCAGCGTCAGGGCCTCCTGCACCTGCTTCGACAGGGCTGGTAGGTCGAGCCCGAACCGGTCGTAGACCAGAACGGTAAGGTTGCGCGGCGTGGCCTGGAAGCTCTCGACGTACTTGACCAGGAACAACGCCTTGAGCAGTCGCACAGCCAGCTCGTTGTCCAGGTTGCGCTCGGCTACGTCGATCGAGCGCTGCGCGGCGGCTTTCAGTGATGCTCGGATGCCCGCGAACATGTGGTCGAAGGTCGCGAGCCTGCCGACCTCGACATCGCCGATGTCCTTGGCGACTTGCTGCACGACGCCGAGCATGGAGCGCTCGCCGACCGAGCTGTTGCGGCCCTCGAAGGCGTTGTGGTCCGAGATGCCCTCGATCGCCGCCTGGAAGAGGGGGAACTGGTAGCTGACGAACGGATACGTGCCGACGAAGTGCGCCTCGTCGGTGTAGTTGCGGTAGGTCTTCGCGCCATCGACGAAGTCGAACAGCGTCTTGAAGTTCGCCGACTCCGCCGCGTAGATCGTGCGCAGCGCGGCTTCGCCCGGCTCGTTCTTCTCCAGCAGGCGCTTTCGGATGACTTCCTCAACGTCCGCGCTGGTGAGCTTCACGCGGGTCTTGAAGCGGGCCTGAATCTTGGAGAAGTCGTTGCCCTGCTGCTTGGTGCGGTCGCCGACGACCTTGTCCATGTCCTCTTGGGAGGTGACGAACACCCAGGCCCTGCCCTGGCATTTGGTGTTCAGGGACTCGGCGATCGTCTGGAGGTTGAGCATCAGGTGAGTGTTCGACCCGATGAACTGGCCGACCTCGTCCACGTAGAAGTTCAGCCGGAAGCCAGGCTCCCGCCTGTCGAGCCACACCTTCACTTCGTCGGCGAAGTCCTCGATCGACACCGAGTACTCGTTGCGGTACTTCGTGAGGATATTGGCCGGCGTCCCCTCGGTTTGGCCGCTGATCTCGGCGTATGCCCTGGCGACGTTGACTTCTTCGAGCACGCCCTCCTCGCGGCCCTGCGCCCAGTCGCGACCCGAGATGCGCGCGTACGCGGCCTTGAATCCTCCGTACTGGCCGCGGTTATCCAGGTCACGCTCGAAGCGGGCGACGTGTCCCTGGTTACCGTAATAGCCTCGGCTCTCGTCGAAGACCTTGACAAATACCTTCAGCAGAGCATCGGTCTGGTCTTTCGCAATAAGCGTGGCTTTCTGGTCGATGTTGAACAGCAGGCTCTTGGCAGGGATTCGGTCGGCCCTGGTCAACAGTGCCGGCAGGAACGCGCCCTGCGCCTTTGAGCGGAAGCTCTCGGACACGCGGCCGCGCGAGAACTCCTGCCCCTCCACGTCGCCGAGCAGGTGGGCGAGCATCTTGAGCAGGTGCGACTTACCGGAGCCGAAGAAGCCTGAGATCCAAACACCGTTGGCGTTGGTGTAGTTCGTATACGCCTCTAGCAGCAGTTCGAGGCTCTTAGCGGCCTCGTTGGTGAGGACGTACTCGTCGACCTCGATGCCCAGGTGCGCAGTGTCGTCAGCCTTGATGACGCCCTCGATCGGACGCTGAACGTCCTTGGCGAAGATCGCGTTCAGCTTCATCGAGTCAAGCCTCCTGTTCCAAGATGTTCTTGGCTCGGTAGTACTGGTCATCCTTGAGCCGCCCGAAGAGCACGAGCGAGGAGCCCAACGTATTGGACTGCTCGTAGCGGCCCGGGAAGAACATAAGCATCGGTCGGCCCGTCACGATGCTTTGCAAGTTATTGAGCACGTTGTGCGATCGAATGTAGGGGAAGACCTCACCGATGCCGGTCAGGAAACAGATATCGAAACTGCGCTCTGCGAGTTTGGCGCGGATTGCAGGCGCGATGTGAAGCTCGGGGTCGAGCATCCCCTGGAGCATTTCGCGGAAGTCACCCTTATCCTGCTCCGGTTCGAGTGCAAGCAAGCGGTCCCATACGCCGCGTTCTTTGAGGAGCATCACCGACAGGTCGTAGAGGTTGACCTCAAGCACCTCGATGCCCTTGTTGCTGAGCCGGTTCTTGATGCGCTTCTTGGACTTGGCGACCTCAAGTGCGTCTTCAGGGGCGTACGGGTAGATAAAGAACGGCATTTCGTTGCTGAGGCCCTCCATCTGGAGAAACCGCTTGCCGCTGAGAACAGCGAACAGGTGCTCCTCCTGCTTAGACAGCTCCATAGGCGTCATCGCCCGGCCCTTCCCGTGGTGTTATCGGTCATAGGGAAGAACCGGATATCGCTCGGCGTCCTTGCAGCGAGCGTACCGGCGACGCGCTGCGACAAGACGCCCTGGAGGAGGTAGCCCTCATCGGACAGGAGACCGGCCTCGTGCAGCATCCGGAACAAGTTCGCGCGGAGTTTACGCAAGGTCGAGTCCTTGAGTTCTGCCAGTTCCCCGTGCCACAGAGCCTTCCCGCGCACGAAGCTGTCGAAGTCCTCATAGCTGAGCGTCGGTGTCATCAAAAGGAACCGCTCGCGCACGACTTCCTCCGCGAACTCGCCGATTAGGTCGTAGCGGCGGCAGGCAGCCGCCCACAGCAGATGTGCGCGCTCGGTGGCCGTGGTGTCGATAAGCAGCTCGATCTCGTCATCGGTGAGTACAGCGAGCCGCTGCACAACCTCGCGTGCGAAACGACGCCCCGACTCAACGGTGCGGGCTTGTAGGAGGTTCTCGTCTTCGACCAGCGCGCGCACCTTCGACCAGTCACGTTCGCGCAAGTACAGCGGTGCAGCGATCATCGCCTCTCGCATGAGGAGTGCACCGCTAGTGAAGGAGAGCTTGTAGCGCACAACAGCGGCGGTTTCGTCGCCCACGGGGCACCTCCTTCGAGTTCCAGGCAAGCCGCTAACGGTATGTCGACCACACAGAACCACCGCGCGCCGACTGGGTGCGACAGGGTCAGTCCGGCCATGTGTCCTCGCCCGATGACGCGGCCCCACCGCTGCGGACCCACTCGTCGACCTCGCTGGCCTGGAACTTCCAGAGTCGGTCGAGCTTGTGGGCTGCCGTGGTCCTTCGGTGATCCACGCGTAGATCGTGTCGTCCGTGACACCGAGCTGGCGACGATGTCGTCGGTGGACAGCTAAGGCTCGGCCCACGGTGAAACCTCCAGTCGGCAGTCAGCGAGGCCCACGGCGACTGACGCCAGCCTACTGGCACCAGCCTGTTAACCGGGTACCGCCAGGTCAAGGCATGTCACCTTGTGCTGTTTATCAGTATCGTATCGGTGGGATAGCTATTGAAGATCTTGCTCCGCTCGGCGAACTGTAGCCGACGCGGCGAGCGTCACCGCGTCATGGCAAACATCGCCCACGATTACGGCCCGCTCATCCGCCTGCTTTGTATTCATCTGGAGCGACATTCGGCATTCATAACGAATGACGGGCAATCAAGGGCGACGGTCCTCCTCCGATCTGCGTGTGAGTTGAACACTAGCCTTCTGGAGCTGCGCTGCTCCTCGGTAGTGCGGTTTCAGGTGTCAGCGGGTGGGGCCGCGCGGCCGTGGCTGGATGGGCCTGCGCGACGGCCGCCGATCGGCCAGGTCGGAGCCATGCTCGGCTTGTGGGTGCCGGCCTGGTTGGAACGGGGCCGGAAAGGACTGCACAGCGAGTCCTGCCGCCGTTTCCGTGCGGGCATGAGCGGGCGGCTGTGCGGCGGGACGCGTACCGGGCGCGGCGTGCAGGCACCTAGCGGCACGCAGTGCGGCGGCGGCCTGGGCGGCGTGCCGCTGGGATTCCCGGAGTTCGGCGACAGCTTCGGCGAGCGTGGCCAGCCTCGTAATGAGCACGATCGGGGCCATGGACCGGTCGCCCGTCAGGTAGGCGGACGCGGACAGGAGCCGGGCGGCCTGCCGGAGCTGGTTCCCGGCGGGGGTGGGCGGGGGGATGCGGCCATGGGGCGAGCGGGCGGCACGGTCGTAGGCGTCGGCGGCCTGCCGCAGGATGCGGCTGCCGAGCATGGCGGCGGCCACGTGCAGGGTGTCGGAGGTGGCCCAGGCGGCATCGGCGGCGGCAGCCGGATCGGTCCACGCCAGGTTACGGATCTGCGCCGCGGCGCCGGCTGCGACGCGGGTGGCGTGCTCCCAGACCGCGTTCCGCTCCTCGGCGGTCAGAGGCACCCGGCCGGGCGTGGCCCGGTGCGGGGTCCATCGCTGCCGCAGCTTGGGCCAGCTGAGATCAGGGGCGAGTTTCCCGCCGCCGTACCAGACCGGGCCACCGTCCTTGGCGGTGTTGTCGGGCAGCGCGACCGAGTAGCCGGTGACCTGGCCGGGGTTCTTGACGCTGAACCTCTTCCGTACCAGGAGGCCGACTTGACCCAGGCGGGTGAAGAACTCCTGCTCGCTGTTCACGGACGCGGCGGCGGTGGTGACCTGCCGTCGCAGCGTGACGCGGGGTGCTTCGTCCAGACCGCGGCGGGCGGCCTTCTCGTTCTCCGCGCGGGTCGGGCGGCGGGCCGCGGTGCGGTCGGCGGGCGCGGTGGAGCGCAGCCCGTACCGCTGCTCGGCGGCCAGGCAGGCGGCGCGGACCTTGTACCGTTCCCAGGACAGGCTGGGCTTGCCGCCGTCCTGGCGGGCCAGCATGGCGACCAGGTGTATGTGGTCATCGCCGTGCCGGACGGCGACCCAGCGGACGGCCTCGTCTTCCTGGCCGTACGGTGACAGCCCGGTCCGGTGCATGGCTTCGCAGGCGATTTGCGCCCATTCGTCGTCGCTGAGCATCCGGTCTTGCGGTGCGGCTCGCATCGAGCAGTGCCACACCGGCCGCGCGTACGCTCGCTTGCCGAGGGCGGCCTGCGGCTGCAACAGCAGCCCCACGAGCTTGGTGAAGTCCCGCTTGCCATCGGGCCGCAGCGGGGGCTCCAGGTCAGCCGGGTGACGCCAGCCCGCGACGATATGGGGATCTGTGTGTTCCTCGTGGCGGCCAGGACCGAACAGGTAATAAAGGAGCGGTCCGACGTGCTCCCCGCGCGGGGAGCTGATCTTCCCGATCACGCGGCCTGCTCCGCTGTCACCGTGAACGTCTCGGCAGGGCCTTGCGCACTACGTCGGCTACCTGGTCGATGTGGTCGGCGCGGCGGATGCTCTCGGCCGCGTAACCGGGCAGGTCCCCGGCAGGCTGCCCGGTAGCGTTCAGCTTCGCGACCGCCTGGTTCAAGTTGGCGGCGATGCGGCGGACCAGCCCCGCCGCGCGCATCAACTCGATCAGTACCTGCCCGAGCGACTCCGCATCGCCAGTGAGCCTGCCGTTCGCTGCGGCGGCCAGCACGGCCTGGGCGGCATACGCTCTCCGGGCCAGCCCCGCTCGCCCGGCCGCCGCTACCACGACCGCGTATTCCTCGCCGGTCAGCGTGAACTCCACCCGGCGCGTCCGCGGGACCGGCTGCCTCGCCCGCCGCCGGCCCTGCCCGCTGCAGCCGGCCTGGCCGTGGCCGTGGCTGTCGATGGTGCCTGTCATTTGCTATCGCTCCCCGCTCGCCGCGTCCAATTCCTGACTGCCTTTGTTTTACCTCCCGCCAATTTCCTCGGGCGGGAGGGCTTACCGGAGGCCATGCCCCGGTGCCAGTGTACGTCTGGACCGCGCCCGGTCCAGACGTAAAAGGGGGTTTATCTCACATCTTGCTTCGGGTGGTTCCGGGCTGCTTTCATCCAAAGCAAAAGGCGCTGGTGGGTGACCGCAGATTCCACCCTCCTCGCCGCTGAGGTGGCGGTCGTTGGCGCATGTGGGAAGGCGGACTGGAACCCGCTAACCGCAAGATCTCCAGGTCGCTACCGGGGGCGTCGAGCGCGCTTAGCCGCAGGCCAGCGGCCATACGTATGTGCCTTCTGGGGCTACCGTGGCGCAATGGCGCCAGGCCGGTGATCACCATGTGGTGTTTATTTGAATGCGTGAACATGCAGAATGCGGGAGGTATCGCTGGCTTACGTGTTCAAGCAAAAAAATTCTGTCGTACTAGTCAGTGATGTCCAGTGCTGCCGGGTGATGTCCAGTGATGCTGAGTGATGCCTGGTGCCGTTTAGCGCAGTCTGTGCTGGCGCATGTTGATTTGCCGCCCGGCAGCAAATACGTAGCTTTAAATCATGCCAGGGGACCAGCATCGCCGCGAAAAACGGGACCGGGGATGAGGAACGGGACGGGCATCCAAGCCGCCTAACGATCTTCAATTGTGAGGGTTACCGGAGGGGTGCGAGGTCAAGGCCGGGCTTGGCCAGGAAGCCCTCGAGCAGGCCGGGCCGGTACTGCATCCGCCGCAGCCGGCTCTTGACCAATGCGGTCAGCTGATCGAT